>OGRA01002359.1_pt1 | contig 15984 bp, 10 predicted proteins | sample 1553351 | NCBI WGS metagenome assembly OGRA01 (sample SAMEA2580056, study PRJEB22360) | human gut metagenome | biome: human gut; feature: human-associated habitat; material: faeces | place: Denmark | collected 2008/2010
TGGACACCGATCCGGGCGCAGTTCGTGCAAAAGCTTACGATATCGTCCTGAACGGCACTGAGATCGGAGGAGGAAGCGTTCGTATTCACCAGAACGATGTGCAGGAGAAGATGTTTGAGATGCTTGGTTTCACAAAGGAACGGGCACATGAGCGATTTGGTTTCCTTCTGGATGCTTTCAAATACGGAGTTCCGCCTCACGCCGGACTGGCTTACGGACTGGACCGTCTCGTTATGCTGATGGCAAAAGAGGACAGCATCCGCGACGTCATCGCATTCCCGAAAGTAAAAGATGCTTCCTGTCTGATGACCGAGGCTCCGTCACCGGTTGACGCAGCACAGCTGGAAGAGCTTGGTCTTGAGGTTGAGCCGCAGGCAGAAGAAGAGACAACAGAAGAGTAAAGCTTAGATAAATTTACAGAACAGACAATTCCGTGAAGGTGCGGAGTTGTCTGTTCTTTTTTTTGCTAACTCTTCAGAGCTATGCGAAATTTTAAGAAAAAATGCGAATCATGCTTGCATGAATGAGCAGTTTTTCTTGGAATTTCATATGGCGAGAAGCAACATTGAGATGCAGCGCAGCGGAATCGAGATGGGGCTCTTCAGAGCTATGCGAAAAGTCAAAATTCTATTTTCAGAAAAAATCCGGTATTTGCTTAAAAAAGAGTAAGGAAAAAGTAAGAAAACAAAAAACAAAATGTGATACGATAAAGCTAACTTGGGAAAACTGAAAAATTCTTTGCAAAAATAGAAAAGTGGGAGGAAGCGTATGAAGAAAAAAGTAATCGCGATTGTGTGTGCAGTCGCAGTGCTGGCGGCAGCCGGAGGGGGAGTGACATGGCATTTCCTTGGAAACAGTACAAAAGAGGACGATAACGTCGTCTATGTCAATACTGTAAAAGCCCTGACCAATCTGGGAACCGGAAATGGAATGGAAAACCGCTATGCCGGTGTTGTGGAGTCGGAAAATACCTGGAAGGTAGAGAAAAACAGCGAGAAAACGGTAAAGGAAGTTTATGTGGAAGTCGGTCAGGAGGTTCAGGTCGGAACACCGCTGTTCTCCTACGATACCGAGAAATTCCAGAGTGACCTCGAGCAGGCGCAGCTGGATCTGGAACGCATAAACAATGAACTTTCAAGTATGAATACCAATATCGACCAGCTTTACAAAGACAAAAAGCAGGCATCAAAAGACCAGCAGGCAAGCATCACACTGGAAATTCAGGAAGCGGAGCTGGATTTAAAGAAAAAAGAATATGAAGGAAAATCAAAACAGGCGGAGATTGATAAATTAAACAATAACATCACCAATGCGACCGTGATCAGCGAAATCGCAGGTGTTGTAAAATCAATCAACAACGATGACAGCAGCGCCGGCGCTTACTCCGGTGACAACTCCGACAATTCCTTCCTGACCGTTCTTGCAACGGGAGATTTCCGTGTAAAAGGCCAGATCAATGAACAGAATATGAGCGACGGTTCGATTACCGAAGGAAGCCAGGTGATCGTGCATTCTCGTGTAGATGAGAATCAGACCTGGACTGGAACCGTGACAAAGATTGATCGGGAAAATGCACGGACAGGAAGCAATAACGTTTACAGCAGTTCAGGAGACAGTATGACGCAGTCAAGCAACTATCCGTTTTATGTGCAGCTCGACGGAACGAACGGCCTGATGCTCGGCCAGCACGTTTACGTAGAGCCGGATATCGGCCAGCAGGAAGTCAAAACAGGAATCTGGCTGTCCGATTACTTTATCAACGATGTCGACAGCAACCCTTACGTTTGGGCCGATGATGGAAACGGCAAACTGGAAAAACGAAGCGTAACGCTGGGAACACACGATGAAAATATGATGGAATATCAGATCACTGATGGTCTCAAAGAGGAGGATGCCATCACCTTCCCGGAGGATGGACTGGAAGAGGGCATGAAGACCGTTGTTAGTACCGATGGTTCGCTGGGACAGAGCAATCCGGCCGGCGGCGAGGATGACGGAATGGAGGATGACGGTATGCTTGACAACGACGATGGAATGGTCGACGATGGTATGACGCAGGATGAAAACGGCATGGTCGACAATACCATGGACGGCGCAGAGTACAGCGGTGAGGAAGATACAACGAACGTGATCGGCGGCGCCGACAATGGTGAGGCAGAACCGGCAGAAACACAGGAAGCCGGATCAGCAGATGACGGGGAGGTGCAGCCGTGATTCTGGAATTAGAGAATATCTGTAAAGAATATATGCAGGGCAAAATCCCGGTTCCGGTTCTGAAAAACATCAACTTCTCCATGGAAGAAGGCGAGTACGTTGCGATCATGGGTCCTTCCGGTTCCGGAAAAACAACACTGATGAATATTGTCGGCTGTCTCGACCAGGCGACGAGCGGACGGCTGATCCTCGACGGACAGGATATCAGCAAATGCAGTGACAATCAGATGTCGGACATCCGCCTGCAGAAAATCGGCTTTGTCTTCCAGAACTTCCAACTCCTTGCAAGACAGAGCGCAATGGAAAATGTATGCCTGCCGTTGACGTACGCGGGCGTGCCGAAAAAAGAGAGAAGAGAGCGGGCAGCGATTGCCCTCGAGCGGGTGGGGCTCGGCGACCGTATGAGTTTCAAACCGACCCAGCTCTCCGGCGGACAGAAACAGCGTGTGGCGATTGCAAGAGCGATTGTCAACCATCCGAAAATTCTGCTGGCTGATGAGCCGACCGGAGCGCTCGACTCCCATTCCGGCGAGCAGGTCATGGAGCTGTTCCAGAGCCTGAACGACGAGGGCGTCAGCATCTTGATGATTACACATGACGCGGAGATCGCATCGATGGCACAGCGCACCGTGGAGATCCGCGACGGAATGATGAAATCGAAGGAGGTGGCCGAAACATGAAAAAAGGAAAAGCAGCAAAGAAAGCCGCGATTGCAGTTGTGACCGCAGTTGCCGTGGGCGGTGTCAGTGTCGGCGGTTATTACGGCATCCGCCAGGCGCAGAAGACGACCGTAAAAGTGTATCCGGTCAGTGACTTTACGAGTGGTTACTGGGGAGACAGCATGAACATGGAAGGCCAGATCACCTCGACGGCTTCCCAGAACATCTATCTTTCCGACAGCCAGACCATTTCCCAGGTTCTCGTCAAAGAGGGCGATGTGGTAAATGCCGGAGACACGCTGATGACATACGATACCAGCATGATCGAGCTGGATTTGGAAACGCAGCAGTTACAGCTTGCACAGACAAAGCTGAAAATCCAGCAGAGTGAAAAAGAACTGGAAAAGCTGAAAAAGACAAAACCGGTATCGGATACGCCGCTGAATCCGGTGGAGCCGGATTTCCCGGATTTTCCAGATGAACCCATCGATCCGGATTTCCCGGACGAACCGATTCCGACCCCAGAACCGGAGCCGACGTATGAGGATGCTGTTCTGTACAGCAGTACGAATAAGCTTGTATTTGGTTCCAAACCATACAAAGGAGAAGGAACGCAGGAAGACCCATACACCTATCTCTGCGCACCGGGAACAGTCCTGACAGGCGGATTCCTGAATCAGATGGCAGGATACGCGGATGAAAAGGGAACGAAAAAAGAAGAGGACAGCGAAGGATACTGGTTCCGCCTGGAGATTCATGAAGAAAACAAAGCCGCAGAGGCGCTGGAAACCGTGTGGGAGCAGGATGGAACGAAGATTGCGAAAGCATACGAGACTTCGTATGAAGCAGTCCTGAGTCTGAAAGAATCCGAAGCGGCGGATGCACCGGAAATAAAAATCACCACGCCGCTTGCCAACACAGAGGTGGCAGAGGGCGGCGAGCTGAAGCTGAAAATCGGAATCAATGAGAAGAAAGATACCGAAGAGAAGCCGGATGAGAAAGCCGACGATAAAACGGATGATAGAACCGAGAGTCCGTCCGAGGACGATGTGACACAGCCGGGTGAAGCCGGAAATGGAAGCGGTGAGGCAGACGATTCCACGGAAAACACCGAAACGGATGTCACTTACACATACGTCTGGAAACACAACGGAAAGACAATCGACGGAGATTTTAAGGATACTTACACAAAAGAAAATATCACAAAAGAGGATGCCGGAATCTATACAGTAGAAGTGACAGCGAAAAATGACAAGGGTACTTCCATAGCAGTCAGCACTGCAAATGTGGCAGTAAAAGAAGGAACGATTACCCCGACACCAAGTGTAACTCCGACCCCGAGCGTTACGCCGGGACCGAGTGTAACTCCAGAGCCGACCGTCAGCCCGGAACCAAGTACAACACCGATTCCGACCACAGAGCCGGTTCCAACAGAAACTCCGGTGCCGAGCGAGACCCCAGTTCCGACGGAAACGCCGACGCCGACCGAAGCCCCGGCAGAACCGGAAGCGGAACCGCAGAGCGAAGATGCGCCGGAAGCAGTGCAGACGACAGCAAAAACCGTATTCTACGGTGAAAAAGCATCGGTACAGTCCCTCTTTACATCATCCACAGGAAGCAGCGCAAATAACAATACTTCTTCCGGTGATGATACCCAGATGACCTACACAAAAGATGAGTTGAAAAAAGCCATCAGCGAAAAAGAAAGCCAGATCCGTAATCTGAAGCTGGATCAGAAGGAAGAGGAACTCAAAGTCAAAAATACGCAGAAATCCCTGGATTCCCAGACCGTAAAAGCGACGATCAGCGGTGTGGTAAAGAAGGTTGGAAATGCAGAAAACCCGTCCAACGACGGAAGCGCCTTTATCCAGGTCAGTGGAAACGAAGGTCTGTACGTGCGCGGCTACTTAAGCGAGACGTATCTCGATCAGGTAAAAGTCGGCGATGAACTCAACGTGACTTCTTGGTCTTCGGGTGCTTTTGCAGCGGCAACCGTAACCGAGATTTCTCCGTACCCGACAACAAGCTACATGTCGTACAGCGAGACACCAGCCTCCTTCTATCCGTTCACAGCCGTTATCCCGGAAGGCGGAGAAGGTTTTGAAAACGGTGACTGGATCGAGATTGCAATCACTGTCGGAAACGATGTAGAAAACGGCAACGGCCTGTACGTCAGCAAAGAATTCATCCGCGAGGAAAACGGACAGAAATTCGTTTATATCCGGGATGAAAATGATAAATTAAAGAAACAGAATGTGGTAACCGGAAAACTTCTGTGGGGCAGTTATTACGAAGTGAAGAGCGGTCTTTCCGAAGAGGATTACATTGCATTTCCGTACGGCAAAACCGTGGTGGAAGGCGCAGACACGAAGGAATCCAGTTCATCGGATTATTACAACAGTTAAGGAGGCGCATTATGTTAGAAAATGTAAGACTTTCCTTTCAGGGAATCTGGTCACACAAAATGCGTTCCTTCCTGACGATGCTGGGTATTATCATCGGAATTGCGTCGATCATCTCAATTGTCTCCACGATCAAGGGAACGAATGAGCAGATCAAACAGAACCTGATCGGAGCCGGAAACAACAACGTGACCGTCAGCTTAAAGCAGGGCGACGGCGATTACTGGATGGACAACGGACTGCCAAGCGGCGTGTCGAAACTGTCCGATGATCAGAAAAAGCGGATCCGCGAGCAGGATCAGGTGGAAAATGCATCGTTTTACACCGAAAGAACGTATGTGAGCGGCATCGCAAAAGGAAACACAACACTGGACAGTGCGAAGGCGCTTGGCGTGGATGAAAATTATCTGTCGACGTGCGGATATCAGATTTATCAGGGACGCGGCTTTGTGGAGAGCGATTTCTCGAAGACCCACAAAGTTGTCCTCCTCGACGATACCGCAGTGCTGACACTCTTCCCGGATGAGTCGCCGGTCGGCAAAACGATCGAGATCATGGGAGAGCCGTTCACGGTGATCGGCGTGATCAAAAAAGCCGATTCGTTCCAGCCGGTCATCAATTCCAGAGATGACTACTATACGTACAATCAGGAATCTTATCCGCTGGTGCTGATGCCGGATGTCTGCTGGCCGATCGTATTCCAGTATGATGAACCGGAAAATGCCGTTGTGATGGCAAAAACGACCGAGGATATGAGCACGGTGGGAAAGACAACAGCGGATATCATGAACGAATCCGTGACCAATACAACTGATTCTCTTTCCTATCAGGCAGAGGATCTGCTGGAGAAAGCAAAGAGTCTGCAGGAGTTAGGCCAGAGCACGAACCAGCAGCTGATCTGGATCGCGAGCATTTCGCTTCTGGTCGGCGGTATCGGTGTTATGAATATTATGCTGGTATCTGTAACGGAACGTACAAGCGAGATCGGCCTGAAAAAGGCGATCGGAGCAAGAAAACGCAGAATTCTGTTCCAGTTCCTGACCGAGGCGGCGGTGCTCACCAGCATCGGCGGACTGCTCGGCGTGCTGGGCGGCATTATCATGGCACAGGTGATTTCGAGGGTATCGCAGACGCCTGTGGCGATCAGTATTCCGGCGATCATTTTCTCCGTGGTCTTCTCCATGGTGATCGGTATCGTATTCGGACTGCTGCCGTCGGTAAAAGCAGCGAACCTGAATCCGATCGATGCGCTGCGAAGAGAATAGAACAAAAAAGAGTTGAAAAATCCGTGCGGGTACAGCGTAGGTGCTGGATCCGTGCGGATTTTTTGTGCGGCGTGTGCGGATGAAACTTAAGATCTTTACTTTTTGCGGAAAGTCGGTTATACTGGAAAATAAGCGCAATTTGCGGCGCAGCAAAGAGGCATTCGAGTTTCAGATTCGGTATGTTTATGAAAATATAAGAAAGATTCAAAGACATTTCACATTCGTTTATGGTATAATCAAACAAGAGTATGACCAACGAAAAGGAGTATACGCGAATGAATATTTTGTTTTTTATCACACCGAAAAGTGAAACGGCTTATCTGTATGACGACTGCTCACTTCGGCAGGCCATCGAGAAGATCGAATATCATAAATACACGGCGGTTCCGGTACTGAACAAAAAGGGCTGCTACGTGGGAACACTGACGGAAGGAGATCTGCTCCGCATCATAAAAGAACGGTATCTGCTGAATTACCATGAAGCAGAGGATATCCCGCTCTGGCAGGTTCCGAAACGGTGGAATTATGAGTCCGTCAACATCAACAGCAACATCGAGGACCTGATCGAGATGTCCATGCGGCAGAATTTCGTTCCAGTTGTGGATGACGAGGGAATCTTCATCGGCATCATCCGAAGAAGAGATATCATCCAGTACTGTTATCAGAAAAGCGGCATTAAAGAAGAGGAAGAAGCCCGGCGCAGCGCGCGGAAACAAAACGCAGAACAGATGATTCTGCAGTAAAGAAGAAAATGAGGGAAACATTATGAAAAAACTGATCGATCTTATCCAGGAAGAGCTGGTAAAAGCCTTTACCGCTGCGGAGATGGACCCGTCCTATGCAAGGGTTTCCGTTTCCAACCGCCCGGATCTGTGCGAATACCAGTGCAACGGCGCAATGGCAGCTGCAAAAGCATACCACAAAGCACCGATCCAGCTGGCTGAAGCAGTTGTAGAAAAAGTGACCGATCACAGCGTGATCGGTGAAATTGAAGCCGTAAAACCGGGATTCATCAACCTGAAAATCAACCCGGAATTTCTGGCAGATTATCTTTCCAAAATGCAGAACGATGAAGATCTTTCTGTAGAAAAAGCAAAAAATCCGAAAACCATCATCGTAGATTACGGCGGAGCAAACGTGGCAAAACCGCTTCACGTCGGCCATCTCCGTTCCGCGATCATCGGCGAGAGCATCAAGCGTATGGGACGCTTCATGGGGCACAACATGATCGGTGACGTTCATCTTGGAGACTGGGGTCTGCAGATGGGACTGATCATCACCGAGCTGCAGGAGCGCCATCCGGAGCTTGTTTATTTTGATGAGTCCTTTACGGGAGAGTACCCGGAGGAAGCACCGTTTACGATCAGCGAGCTCGAGGAGATTTATCCTTGCGCAAGCGGCAAATCGAAAGAGGACGAGGACTATAAGAAACGTGCACTCGAGGCAACGAGAGAGCTGCAGCAGGGCAGAAGAGGATATCGTGCGATCTGGAAACACATTATGAACGTTTCTGTTGCCGATCTGAAAAAGAACTATGGAAACCTCGACGTTCATTTCGATCTGTGGATGGGTGAGTCCGATGCACAGGAGTACATTCCGGACATGGTAGATTACCTGAAAGACAATGGTTATGCACATTATGACCAGGGCGCACTCGTTGTTGATGTCAAAGAAGAGACAGACACAAAAGAGATCCCGCCGTGCATGATCTTAAAATCCGATGGAGCAGCTCTGTATGATACGACAGACCTGGCAACCATCATCCAGCGTATGAAACTGTACAAGCCGGACGAGATCTGCTATCTGGCAGACAAACGTCAGGAGCTTCACTTCGTACAGTGTTTCCGCTGTGCAAGAAAAGCAAAACTGGTGAATGATGATACCGCTCTTTCCTTTATCGGCTTTGGCACCATGAACGGAAAAGACGGAAAACCGTTCAAGACCCGTGAGGGCGGCGTTATGCGTCTGGAGCGTCTGATCGGCGAGATCAACGATGAGATGTATCAGAAGATCGTGGAGAACCGCAGCGTAAAAGATACGGATGCAAGAGGAACGGCACAGATTGTCGGACTGTCTGCTATTAAATACGGTGACCTGTCCAACCAGGCATCGAAAGATTATGTATTCGATGTTGAGAGATTTACTTCCTTCGAGGGAAACACCGGTCCGTACATCCTGTACACGATCGTTCGTACAAAATCCATCCTCGGAAAATATAAAGAAGAGGGAAATGAACTGAAGAAAGGCGCACTTCTGGCACCGAAGAGCGACAGCGAGAAAGCTCTGATGCTTTCCGTATCCCGTTTCAACGGCGTTGTGGAGAACGCATTCGAGGAGAAAGCACCGCATAAGATCTGTGCTTATATCTACGAGCTTGCAAACGAGTTCAACCACTTCTACCACGAGACCAAGATCTTAAGTGAGCAGGATGAGGCAAGAAAAGCATCTTACCTGGCACTGCTGGATCTTGTCCGCGAGGTACTTGAGACCTGCATCGATCTGCTGGGATTCTCGGCACCGGAACGGATGTAAGATTCGTCAAGAGGGAAAAAATAGATAAAAAACAGGCGATTTTTTTGGCAGCCGTCGGCTTCTGTAGTTCTTGCAGAAACGGCGGCTGTTGTGTTATACTTACATCACGATTTTTCATCCGCTTGGACATTCGTCCTGAAAAATCGATTCTATATTACTCTATCGAAGAGCCATTCGGCTCAATTTATATCCATGTACAAAAACAGAATATCGGACTGACAAACACTTTGACGTAAAAAGAGGAGGCGGGATCATTGGAAAAGTAGAACTTCCGGGAGGGAAGTATCGCCTGCTGTCAGTGCTCGGAAGAGGGGCAACGTCTGTCGTTTATCTTGCAGAGAAAACTGGATCCGGAAAGCGGTATGCAGTCAAGGTAAGTATATGTGACAGGGAAAAACTGCGCCGGGAAGCGTTTCTTTTACAGAAGTTTTCATATCCCGGGATTCCCTGTGCGGTGGAACTTCTGGAAAGTAGGACAAAAAGCTTTCTGGTGATGGAAGCTGTAAACGGAAAATCTATCGGACAGCGTATGCGTAAGGGAGAACGGTTTTCCAGCCGGGAAATTCTGAAAACGGGAATTGCCCTGAGCGGGATTCTTTGTTATCTCCATGCACAGAACCCGCCGGTTTTCTACCGGGATCTGAAGCCGGACAACGTGATGATAACAGAGCGTGGTGAAATATACCTTGTGGATTTCGGTGCAGCCGGAACAGAAGAAACGGGTGTGGAAGTCCGTTATGGAACCCGCGGTTATGCAGCGCCGGAGCAGTATGACGGGAAGTGTGACGCCCGTTCCGATCTTTATGCACTCGGCGCACTGCTTGCGGCAATGGCGAAGCATGCGAAAAAGCGGCAGAAAAGAGGACTCTGGCGGGTGATGGAAAAGTGTATGCAGAAAAAGCCGGAGGAGCGGTATGCGTCTGCCGGAGAAGTCAAAAAGGCACTGCGGCGGCTGGAAAGAAAGCGAAAAGGCAGGAAGACTCTGCGGATCTTTGCAGTTTTTGCTTTTCTGACAGGAGGAGCGGCTGCAGTTGCCAGCAGGATGCCATGGGGGCAGTTTCCGGCGGCAGACGAATGGGAGGAGCAGGGAGATCTCTGGTTCTGCGGAAATCCGGTGGAAGAAGGCAGTCTGCCGAACTACCAGAAAGCGCGGGAAGCGTTCTTAAAGGCAGACCATCTCAGTCAGGCGGGGCGTGTGGAGCAGGAACTTGTGGAATACTGTCTGGCGGATGATGCGGCAAGGGAAAAAATGCAGATGGAGCCATTGCTGGCTGAATTTTATGATGACACGCAGCAGGAGCCGGAAAAAGAAAAACGCTGCCGCAGATATCTTGCTGTTGCAGGAATGTATTTCAGTTTTTCCGAAGAACTGGCGCGTGAAAATGACACAGATGCCATGCGGAAAGGAATCGAAGTGCTGGAAAAGGCCGCAGGCGAGAATATGGAGGGGCAGTGGGAGGCGGTTATCTGGCAGAGACTGGCGGATGCGTGCTATCTTGGCGGAAAATCCGGGGATGGGGAAAGAGAACAGGACTGGTGCCAGGAGAGCTTTCTCTATTACGAACGGCTTCTGTGCAGCAGACAGGATGGAAACCGGCGGAAAAATCTGCTCAGGGCTGCAGAGCTGGCACTTCAGTTCGACATGCAGGAAAAAGCAGAACAGTACCTCAACGAGGCAGCAGAAATTCTGGGAATGGAGGAGGACATTTTTTATCAGCAGATCAGAAAAAGATGGGAGGAAGCAGGATGAGAAAAAAGACCATATGCGCAATGATGACAGGATTCCTGGCAGTCCAGGGAATCGAAGTCCACGCGGAGACACAGCAGACGACAGGCGAGGCCGCAAGTGCGGTGGAAAGCGTGGAATTAGAAGCTGAAATCATCGAGAACAGTGATGTGACAGATGCGGACGGGAAAGCCGGACCGGAGGAACTGCTGCCGGACGAAAAGTCAGAAGAAGAACCGCCTATAGAAGAGAAACCAGAGCAGGAACCAGAGCCGCCGGAAGAGAAAACAGATCCGGCAGAGATCGGAAAGAAAGAGACAGAAGGAGAAGAAAAAATGCTTCCCCCGACGGTAATTCCGGATCCGGAGAAAGAACCAGCGGAAAGGTGGGAAGAAGAGGAGGAAGAAATTTCGGAAGATTCAGAATCGGGGAAGCCAGAAGAATTACCGGAGGCAGGAGATATGGGTTCCGGGGAATCGGAATCAGAGGAAGGATGTGAAGAAACAGATACAAAAGAATCAGAGACAGAAGAGTCAGATTCGGAGAGAACGGATTTTGGAGAAATGGACACAGAAAAACCAGATTATGAAGATACAGGTTCAGAAAAATCCGGAACGGAAAATTTGATGCCAGAAGATCCGGAACCGGAAAAGCCTGATATGGAAGAAACGAAGCAGGAATCTCCGTCAACCGAAAAAGAGTCAGAAAATCAAACCTCGGAAACAAAAGCACCAGAAAAAGAGGAGCCTACCGTAATGCCAGATGCCGGAAAGTCAAACACAGAAAAGCAGGAACAAACGGAGCCCGGGCAATCGTCTCCGGAGAAAGAAGAACTCAAAACAGACGAACAGCTGCCCGTTGCTGCAGCCACGCCCGAGGAGGTGACCCAAGATCCAGATGATATTCCACTACAAACAGAAGAAAGCAGTCCTCCGCCTGCCGAAACTCCATCTGAGAGTGCCGGGGAGGAGCCATCTCAAATACCGCCGCAGATCATCGCCGATTTCATATTATCACAGATGGCAGACGAAGAGTTCGAAGCGCCGAACCCCCTGATTATCCGCCCGGCCGACAACAGCGTCGAAATAGATCCCGGTTATACCCCGGAAATTCTGCTCGAGGGAGCCGCCGACACGGCTGAAATTCTTTCCTGCATGGTAAATGGCTCCGAAGCCGAATATGAATGGAAAGAAAACAAAATCTGTCTGAAAGCCGAGAGCCTTTCCGAAGGCTACAACCGCATCACTGTAAAAGTGCGTGGCGCAGACGGCATTGTTCGAACCATGAAACCGTGGGAAGTCAACGTGAAACCAAAAACTTCCACACTTGTCAGCCAAAGAACCAGCCAGAAACCAAAAGGAACCCGCCTCTGGCAGTCCCTGAGGCGCCTCTGGAACCTGATTCGTGCCATTGCCGAAATTCAGAATCAGACCACCCGCTATCTGCGTGCACTCTGCAGAAAATAGCCTGATCCGGTTTTGTTTGTATTTCTAATTTCGATATGCTAGAATAAAAGACATGTCATACGATAAAAAAGTAAAAGAGGAAATAAGAGTATGTCAGATATGATATTATTTGATCTGGACGGAACCCTGACCGATTCCGGTCCTGGAATTACAAGATGCGTACAGTATGCGCTGGCATCCTTTGGCATCGAAGAGCCGGATCTGGAAAAACTGAACTGTTACGTGGGGCCGCCGCTTCTGGAATCTTTCATGAATTTTGCAGGCCTTGGCTGCGAAGAAGCACAGCAGGCCATCACAAAATACCGGGAGCGGTACGAGGCAGAGGGCATTTTTGAAAATGAAGTATACGGGGGAATCCCGGAGGTTCTGGCGTATCTGAAAGAGCAGGGAAAAATTCTGGCGGTAGCATCGTCCAAACCGGAAAAATACGTTGAGCAGATCCTGGAGCATTTCGAAATCAGAAAGTATTTTACCGTAGTAACCGGTTCAGAAATGAACGAAACCAGAACCGACAAAGGAGAAGTCATCGCAGAGACGCTGCGCCGACTCGGAGCAGAAGACAGCCGTTCCGACGTGGTGATGGTTGGTGACAGAAGCTATGACGTAATCGGGGCAAGAGAAAACGGACTGCTCTGTGTCGGCGTATCGTATGGGTACGGCGGAAGAGAAGAACTCGAGGCAGCAGGTGCCGCAAAGGTATGTGATACACCGGAAGAACTGAAACTGCTGGCGGAGGATCCGAAAGAAGAGAAGAAAAGACGCGACCGCATCAAAAAAATGAAGCCGGAGCGTATCCCGTGGCTGACAAGAGGAGAAAGTGGAACAGGAATCTTTGCGCCGAAAGAGAAAAAAGCAGAGAATATAAAAGAAAAAAGGACAGCGAAAACAGAGCCAAAAACGGAGGAAATCGTAATTCCTATCCAGCGGAAGCTATGGCGTCTTTTAAAACCGCTTCTGACGTACGAACTGTTTCTGATCGGAGCAACCGTACTTCTGGCGCTGATCCTGATGACGTTTACGACCGGCGGTTATCTGGAAGAGCGTATGCACGCGACATCCGTTCTTGCATCAGCAATCGGCAGTCTGGCGGCGATCCCGGTTCTCTGGAAACAGTACAAAAAAGATGAAGGCATGTTCCCGAAACCGGAAAAACGGTGGAGTGCGGCAGAGGCCGCCGCCTGTATTCTGCTGGTTATGACCTTCGGCCATCTCCTGAACACTGTCATGAACGTGACCGGCTTTACCAGAATCTTTTCCGGCTATCAGAACATGGCATCAAAGATTTATGAAGGACAGAACCCGCTGCTTCTGATCCTGTCCGTCGGTGTGCTGAGCGCGGCCGCAGAGGAAATTGTTTTCCGCGGCATGATTTACCGCAGGGCAAAAGATTTCTGGGGAACCGGCTGGGGCATCGCAGCATCATGTCTGCTGTTCGGTGCATATCACGGCAATGTGACGCAGTTTGTCTATGCAGCCGTGGTAAGTGTGCTTCTGATCCTTATTTATGAGCGGTGCGGAACACTCCTTGCCCCGGTTCTTGCGCACATGGCAGAAAATATCTGGGGACTTTACCGGAGCCAGTTCGTATCCTGGATGACCCAAAAAGCGCCGGCAGGTGCATGGATGTTCATCTTTTTGGAAGCGGTAATCTGCGCCGGAACGTTCTGGTATCTGTTTTTAAAGGATAAACAGGGAAAAACACAAAAATAACAGAAAAAAAACCGCAGAATCCGCGAAAAAAATGCTTGTCATGAAAAAAACTCTGTGATACAATCTTACTGTTGCACAATAAGCACCCATGCGGTACCAAGGATGGTGCCTGTTTTTTGAAAAACAGGTTCCAAGGTGAAAAAACATGGGGAAGAATAAAACCATAAGGAGATAAAACAATGAGCGTAATTTCAATGAAACAGTTACTGGAAGCCGGTGTTCATTTCGGACATCAGACAAGAAGATGGAATCCTAAAATGGCTCCGTACATCTACACAGAGCGTAATGGTATCTACATCATCGACCTGCAGAAATCTGTAGGAATGGTAGATGACGCATACAAAGCTGTTGCAGACATCGCAGCAGACGGCGGCACAATCCTTTTCGTAGGAACCAAAAAACAGGCTCAGGACGCTATCGCTGTTGAGGCAGAGCGCTGCGGAATGTACTATGTAAACGAGAGATGGCTCGGCGGTATGCTGACCAACTTCAAAACCATCCAGAGCCGTATTGCAAGACTGAAAGCAATCGAGACCATGGAGCAGGATGGCACCTTCGAAGTTCTTCCGAAAAAAGAAGTCATTGAGTTAAAGAAAGAGCTTGCAAAACTGCAGAAAAACCTTGGCGGTATCAAAGAAATGAAGAGACTGCCGGACGCTATCTTCGTAGTAGATCCGAAAAAAGAGAGAATCTGCGTACAGGAAGCTCATACACTGGGAATTCCGCTGATCGGTATCTGCGATACCAACTGCGATCCGGAAGAGCTTGACTATGTAATTCCGGGTAATGACGACGCTATCCGTGCCGTAAAACTGATCGTTTCCAAAATGGCAGACGCAGTTATCGAGGCAAAACAGGGCGAGGCTGAGGAAGCTGCATACGAAGAAGCAGCAGAGACAGACGCTGAATAATTTACGCGAAGTAATGAACTGGGGGGAACTTGAAATTCAGGTTCCCTTCGGCGAATCTCACAATAGCAGACCGGCATGAAGATGCAGTCTGCTGAATCACGTATACGGAGGAATAAAACAATGGCTATTACAGCAGCAATGGTAAAAGAGTTAAGAGAAGTAAGCGGTGCTGGTATGATGGACTGCAAGAAAGCTCTTACAGCTACCGAAGGTGATATGGACAAAGCAATGGAGTTCCTGAGAGAAAAAGGACTTGCTACTGCTCAGAAAAAAGCTGGCAGAATCGCAGCTGAGGGTATCGTTATGCTGAACGTATCCGAGGATGGAAAGAAAGCTGTCGCTGTAGAAGTAAACGCTGAGACAGACTTCGTTGCAAAGAACGAGAAATTCCGTGGCTATGTAGCACAGGTTGCAGAGCAGGCTATGGATACAACTGCAGCAGACGTAGAAGGATTTCTGGCAGAGCCTTGGAAATTCGATACCAACGAGACCGTTGGCGAAGAGCTGGCTCATCAGATCGCTACCATCGGCGAGAACATGAACATCCGTCGTTTCCAGCAGGTAAAAGAGGAGAACGGTTTCGTTGCTTCTTATACTCATATGGGTGGTAAAATCGGTGTTCTGGTTGACGTTGAGACAGATGTTGTAAACGATGACCTCAAAGAGATGGCTAAAAATGTTGCAATGCAGATTGCAGCTCTTCGTCCGCAGTACACAAGCCGCGACGAAGTAAGCGCTGATTACATCGAACATGAGAAAGAAATCCTCATGGCTCAGATTCAGAACGACCCGAAAGAGTCCCAGAAACCGGAAAAAGTTATCCAGGGAATGATCCAGGGCCGTATCAACAAAGAGCTCAAAGAGATCTGCCTGCTTGACCAGGTATACGTAAAAGCAGAAGACGGAAAACAGTCCGTAGCTCAGTACGTAGCACAGGTTGCTAAAGCAAACAACGCAACCGTAGCAGTAAAAGGCTTCGTTCGTTTCGAGACCGGTGAAGGAATCGAGAAGAAAGAAGAGAACTTCGCTGAGGAAGTTGCTAAACAGATGGCACAGTAACTCTTATAAAAGAGTGCTTGTCAAAAACCTCGGAAACACA
>OGRA01002363.1_pt1 | contig 15959 bp, 11 predicted proteins | sample 1553351 | NCBI WGS metagenome assembly OGRA01 (sample SAMEA2580056, study PRJEB22360) | human gut metagenome | biome: human gut; feature: human-associated habitat; material: faeces | place: Denmark | collected 2008/2010
GGCTCAGATCGGCCGCCTCGCCCTCAAGACCCCACAGGCCGGCGAGCGCGATGATCTCGGAGGCGTTGCCGCGCACGATGGCGGGCCTGTACTGCTTAAGCTCGTTTACCAACTGGGTGCGCAGACTGCCGATGCCCAGACCCACCGGATCGAGCACCCAGGGCTTGCCGGCGTCGTGTGCCGCCTTGGCCGCGCGGGGAATCGTCTGCTCGTAGATGGGAAGAGCGTGCCCATATTGAGATAGATGGCGCCGCCGCCGGCAACGAGCGCCTCGCCCTCGTCGGGAAGATAGACCATGGCGGCCGATCCACCCACAGCGAGCTGCGCGTTGGCGACAAAGTCGATCGTCACCGTGTTGGTGATGGAGCCGGCCATCGGATTGGTGGTGCGAATCTCCTCCACGGCCTTGACCATATGTTGCTTAAGCTGTTCCGAATCAATCACTGCACATGCCTCCTTGGCATAGAAAAGGGGCGCTGTGCATAGACAGCGCCCCTGTAAAGGCGGCATGCTCCCTACGCCAGCATTAACTGACAGGTTCAAAGGATTGGGCCCCATGCCCTCTCAGCCTTGTGGTTTGCACCGCCGGCACTCCCGCATCGAATCTGTTGTTCCCTATACTAGCGCACCTGCCAAAAAGGGACAGGTTTATTTTGGCAGGTAACAATTGGGACTTTGCGTTTTCCCAGATGAAACCTGCCGAAATAAACCTGTCCCTTTTTGGCAGGTCGGTACAATAGATGGGATTAAGAATGACCGAGGGGACTCTATGATCAAACTTGTGCTGACCGATATGGACGATACGCTGATTCCGGCCGGGCGTGACGGCGCCAGCGATTACGCCATCGAGGGTATTCATGCCATGCAAGCGGCGGGTCTGCACTTTGGTCCGGTTTCGGGTCGCCAGCCGTCCGCGATGGGCTGGATGTTCAAAAATCGTTCCGGGTGTTATTCGACCGGTGCGTTCTGTAACGGCCAGGTGATGTTTGTCGGCGGCGAAGTAGTCGCCTCGCACGCAATCGACAACGATGCTCTGATGCGTTTGGCCGACTATCTGAAGCAAGAGACCGACGATACATTTCTAAAAGTCTATAGCCTGGGCGATGACTTTTGGGGCAACGATGCCTATTGCGTGACGAGTGATCCCGAGCGCGTTCGTCGCGCCATGGAGTCGGGCGGCAACGCATGGCTCAAAGGCGAAGAGGCCCCGTGCCGTCCCGTCGTCGATGAAGCGCCGGTGTTCAAGGCGAATATCTGGAGTGCCCGTTCGCGTGAGGAGCTCGCGGAGCTACGCGAGCGCGTTGCCGCTGAGGTGCCGGAACTCTCGCTCGTGTTTCCCAACAACCGAGTGCGCCTGTTTGACATCCTTCCGGCTGGTTGGGACAAGGGCCGCGCTGCGCTGGAGCTGGCGCGCGCTTTGGGCCTGACGCCCGACGAGGTGGCCGTATTTGGCGATTCCGATAACGATCTGCCCATGATCGATGCCGTTCCCAACTCCGTTGCAGTCGCCAATGCCAACGAGGCTGTCACGGCTGCCGCGCGCTGGCATATCGGCGCTGCGGCAGACGATGCGGTCGCCGGGGCTCTGCATCAGATTGCCGCCTGCGCTGCGACGGGGGAGATGCCGCCGTTTATGCGTCAGGTGAGCACGACTGGTTTCGACGTCACGAACGTCTAGGGAGAAAGACATGAAGCTTCAGCAGCTCAGATATGTCGTCAAAGTTGCCGAATGCGGCAGCATCACCGAGGCCTCGCGCCGACTCTTTGTGTCGCAGCCTTCGATTACCGCGTCGATTCGCGATCTCGAAAACGAGATGGGTGTGCACATCTTTGAGCGCACCAACAAGGGCGTCATTGTGTCCGAAGAGGGTGAGACCTTCTTGGGCTACGCGCGCCAGGTGCTCGACCAGGCCGATCTGCTCGAAGGCAAGTACAAGGGCGCGTCCGAGCAAGTGCCGCACTTTAGTGTGAGCTGCCAGCATTATTCCTTTGCCGTCAACGCGTTTGTTGACGTGATCCGCGAGTTCGATGCCGCGCGCTACGACTTTACCCTGCGCGAGGAGCAGACTCACGAGATTATCGAGGACGTCGCGCATATGAAAAGCGAACTGGGCATCCTGTACTTATCCGAGCATAACCGCGAGGTTATCGAGCGTATGCTCGCCGCCAACGAGCTCGTGTTCGAAGGGCTCTTCTGCGCCACGCCGCATGTCTTCGTCTGCGCCGACCATCCGCTGGCGGGCCGCTCCAGCGTGACGCTCGAGGATCTGGAAGACTACCCGTTCCTGTCCTACGAGCAGGGCAGCTACAACTCGTTTTACTATTCCGAGGAGCTGACCTCGACGTTCGAGCGTCGCAAAAATATCCGCGTGCGCGACCGTGCGACGTTGTTCAATTTGGCCATGGGCCTCAACGGCTACACGGTATGCTCGGGCGTGATCAGCCACGAGCTCAACGGCCCCGGCATTATCTCGATTCCGCTCGACGTGGACGAGTACATGGAGATTGGCATCATCACGCGCAAGAACACGACGCTCACGCGCTACGGTCGGGCCTATATCGACGCGATCCGCCAGCATATTTAGGCTGCTGTGTTCTGTACGGGTCAAATCTCTTTATGGCAGTCCCAACTGATATAGGAAGCATCTATATCAAACTGTTATAAACGTATATTTTACGATGGCCATATGAGCGCTCATACTCTGTCCCAGTAAAGCAACCGATGCAAAGGGAGATATCTATGAGCACTTCGATTCAACCGAACGCGCCGTTTCGCGCCGATATCGTCGGCAGTTTTCTTCGTCCGCAGGCTGTAAAGGATGCCCGTGCCGCCTATGTCGCGGGTAAACTCGACGCTTCCGGCCTTAAGGCCGTCGAGGACGAGGCCATCCGCGACTTAGTGGCCAAGCAGAAGGCTGCCGGCCTGCAGGTGATTACCGATGGCGAGTTTCGCCGCAGCTACTGGCACCTCGATTTTATGTGGGGGCTGAACGGCGTCGAGCGTCGCACCTCGCGTACGGGATATATGTTCCACGACGAGGAGACCACGGCCGATACCGCCGTGGTGACTGGCTCCATCAGCGGCGAGAACCACCCCTTCGTCGAGTACTTTAAGTTTGTCAAGGCACTTGAGGACGAGGGCCACGTTGCACGCCAGACCATCCCGGCACCGATCCAGACGTTCTCTGAGGTCACACTCGATCGCTGCGATGGCCAGCAGGAGAGCCTGCGCGCTGTCTATAAGACCGATGAGGGGCTTGCCGACGCCATTGCAGCCGCTTATCGCACGGTGATCGCCGACTTGTACGCAGCGGGCTGCCGCAACATCCAGTTTGATGACTGCACCTGGGGCATCTACTGCGATACCGACTTTGTGTCCAAGACCGGCATGAGCCCGGTCGATCTGCAAAAGGTAAGCGAGCTGGGCGTGGCGCTCAACAACGCCGCCATCAAGGGCAAGCCCGACGATCTGGTTATCAACACGCATGTGTGCCGCGGCAACTATCACTCCACGTATGCCTTCGAGGGTGGTTACGATCCCATTGCACCGTACCTGTTTGCGCACGAGGATGTCGACGCGTTCTACCTTGAGTTCGATACGCCGCGCGCCGGTGGCTTTGAGCCGCTCAAGTATGTTGCTCCCGGCAAGAAGGTCGTGCTGGGCCTGGTGACCACCAAGGCGGCTGAGCTTGAGGACGAGGACGTTATCGTCGAACGTATCCACGAGGCCGCAAAGTATGTGCCGCTCGAGAACCTGTATCTGTCGCCCCAGTGTGGCTTTGCCAGCTGCGAGATTGGCAACAAACTGACCGAGGACGAGCAATGGGCAAAGATCGCGCTGGTCAAGCGCGTTGCCGAGCGCGTTTGGAAATAGCGGTAACGTTCGCAGGTGACGGCGCGTGCGAGACATGGCGCATCGCGTACAATGGTTCGGATCGTATCGTTCGGGCAGGTTATCCGATATGCCCGATCGCCCTTCCATTCGAAAGGACATCCATGTCCCAGTCTTCGACGCCCGCCGTCACCGATGCCATCTACGATGCATCGTCGCTTGGCCGCCCGCGCATGTTCCTGCTCGGTCTGCAGCACATGTTTGCCATGTTTGGCGCCACGGTGCTGGTGCCCGTGCTCACCGGCCTCTCGGTATCGGCAACGCTTTTGTTTGCCGGCTTGGGCACGCTGCTGTTCCACTTCCTGTCGCGCGGTAAGGTGCCCGCATTCCTGGGGTCTTCGTTTGCCTTTATTGCGGGTTATGCCGCCATCGCGCCCAACGGCGAGACCGAGCTTTTGCCCTACGCCTGCCTGGGTGTAGCTTGTGCCGGCCTGCTCTATCCGGTGCTTGCGGCACTCTTCCGCGCGTTTGGCGCCAAGCGCGTCATGCGCTTCTTCCCGCCGGTGGTGACTGGCCCCATCGTCATTTCGATCGGTCTGATCCTGGCAAGCTCCGCCATTACCAACTGCCAGACCAATTGGCTCGTCGCCGTTATCGCCGTGGCAGTGATCGTCATCTGCAACATCTGGGGCCGTGGCATGGTTAAGATCGTGCCGATCTTGCTGGGCGTTGTGGTGAGCTATGCCGTTGCGGCTGCGCTGGGCGAGGTCGACTTTTCTGGCGTCGCAGCCGCTCCCTGGGTCGGTTTGCCCATCGTGTGGGATAACACCGTGTTTGCGCTCTTTGGGCCGCAGTTCGATAGCGGCCTTGCCACGACCGCCATCATCACCATCATGCCGTTGGCCTTTGCAACCATGATCGAGCATATCGGTGATATCTCCGCTATTGGCTCCACCTGCGAGCGTAACTACATTGCCGATCCCGGCCTGCATCGCACGCTGCTCGGCGATGGTCTCGCCACGATCCTGGCTTCGCTCTTTGGCGCTCCGGCCAACACCACGTATGGCGAGAACACCGGCGTGCTCGCTCTGACGCGCGTGTTCGACCCGCGCGTGATTCGCATTGCCGCGTGCTGCGCCATCGTGCTTTCGTTCTGCCCCAAGTTCGCTGCCGTGATCGCCGCCATGCCGCCATGCGTTATCGGCGGCGTGTCGCTCGTACTCTACGGCATGATCAGCGCTGTGGGCGTCCGCAACCTCATCGAGAACCAGGTCGATTTCCAGAACAACCGCAACGTGCTGGTTGCGGCTCTGGTGCTCGTGCTTTCGCTCGGCATCGCGTACAGCACCGCCGGCGCCATCGTGTTGGAGCTGGGCGGCGTGACCATTTCGCTGTCCGGCATTGCCGTGGGCTCACTGGTGGGCATTGTGCTCAACGCCATCCTGCCGGGTAACGACTTTGAGTTTGATGTCTCCGAGCTTGAGGGGGCTGCTGAGTAGCAGCTGCGTTCAGCTAAAACAAGATATGGTGCCCATGCGTATATGCGTGTGGGCACCATTTTTAATGTGTCAGTATCCAGTGGATGCCGCGGGCCATGCGTAAGTCGGTTTGGGCAAAGTGATTGCCGGGGTTGAGCTCCAGCGTTGTTGGAATGCCGCGCTCGACGAGCAACGCTTCCATCGCGCGTGTGTCGTCGAGTACATGCCGCATCATGCGGTTGGGCGTCTTGGTTTCCTTTTTGCCGAGTGACAGGTAGACGGCTTGCGGGCTGCCGGCAAAAGGGGCCGTGCTGGCACGGTCGACAAAGTCGGGAAACCATAGCGACCCCGATGCGCTCGCGGCGCGGTCAAAGGCGTCGGTTTGCCAGAGGGACCAGAGTGCGAAGAGGCCCGCGAGCGAGTAACCGGCAATGCCGCGCCAGGTGGGCGGCTGAGGAAGCGACGACTCGACCTGGGGGATTATCTGATTCAGCAGCTCATCAAGAAAATCGGCAGCTTGGCCGCCGAAAGGCTCGGCATCGCGTACGGTCCCGTCGCATGCCCAGGGGCTCAGCTCGCGATTCCAATCGAGCCTGCCAATGGTGACGAGGGCGAATGGCGGACAGTCGAGCTCTCGGCAACACTTATAAACCTCGCTGCCGTCGCCCACGACCACAGGAAGGTAGATGACAGGCGCGCTTTCCGTATGATTCGAATAAACGGTTATCTGCTTTTGATGCGCTTCCATGACGGGCTTCTCTCAGTGTTGTGATATCGGCAGCCCCAATTGTCGCACGCCAGCGTATGCCGGTTGGGCTAGACCAAAGACAATCTCGTGCATCCCCTGCGGACGCATATGGAAAACGCCACCGCCGGAGGGGAGCTCGGCGGTGGCGTTGTTAAACGGTGCTGGGGCTCGGGGCCTTCGCGGGAGCTGCCATGTGCGCAGAGGCGTTTAAGAACGCTTACGGCTCGCCATGGTGCCTGCGGCGATAGCGGCTGTTCCCGCAAGGACGGTTGCCACGATGGCCGCACCCGAGGTGTCGCCGGTTGCCGCGAGCACGCCGGTAGTCTTGGCTTTCGTGGTTGAAGCCGCAACGGCCTTGGTCGGCTTTGAGCCCTCAGGCTTGGGGTTCTGCTTGGACTCCGCGGGCTTGCTTTCTGCGGGCTTGGTCTCGTCGGGCTTGGGGTCTTCCGGCTTGGCTACCTCGGGAGGTGCGATGGTCGTACTTTTGGCGACTGCTTTGATATAGAGGGAGTCGACCGTGGCGTCGCCCGTGCCGATGGCCTGGCCTGCCTCGTAGATGCCGTCACGGAGCTTGCGATAGTCAATGACCTTGCCGCCTTCGGGCGTCTGGATGGCGGCGTTCTCAATCTTGATGGTGCCGATTGTCTTGCCGTCAGCGCTCATGGCACGGGCAAAGATTGCCGCTGTATCTCCTTCGGCCGTTACCTTGCTGCGGATGATCGAGATGACTGCGGGTGTGACGCCCTCGCTGGTCTGGGCGATGATGCCGATGTTCTCGCCTTGGGGTTCGCGCCTCGTCTCGCCATCTTGGTTTTCGCTGTAGGGGATGGGGCCGTCGCCGTTCTCGACATAGCGGGCTATGGCCTTGACAACGGAGTCGCTGATGTAGATGTGGCCGCCCTTCTCGTTGGGTCGATCGTTTCTGGTGGAGAATGCAGCCGAAACCTCGCCTTCCGCAAACGCGTCCACGGTGGAGCCGTTCTTGATGTCGATGTCGCCCCCGTCAGTGATGAGGGCGATGGCCTGGCCGCCGTTCGCGCTGGTACGGACCGTCACGGTCGCGTGATCGAGCGTAACGCCCTTGTGGGCATAGACGCCATATTCAACACCGCTTGCGTCAAGGGAGGCGTTCGTGACTGCGAGACTGCCCTCAGTGTCGACGGCAAGATATCCCTCGGCGTTTGCCTTGACCTGGCTGCCGTCCGAGATGTTGATATTGCCGCCGCTCCAAAGGGCCTCACCATCGGCTGAGCTTGCCTCGACCGTCCCGTCACCCTTGATGGTGAGGTTCTTGTCGGCTCCAATACCCTTGTCCTTGGTAGCCCTGGCGGTGACGGCTCCGCTGTCGTCAATCGTGATATTGCCGTTTGCCCTGATGCCATCCGATGCACCCGTGGCGTTGACGTTGCCCGAACCTTTGATAGCGAGATCACCTCCGGCATTGATGGCATCAAACCCAGTGCTCGTGGCGTTGACGGATCCGGCTCCGTCGATGTTGATATTACCCGTGGAGAGGATAGCGTCCTCAGTAGATGTCACGCTGAGCGTGCCGCCCTCGTTGCCTTGGATATTGAGCTCGGCATTCTCGTTAGTGCCATGAGAAACGTTGATGCTTTCGATCCATTCGGCAGTGACGATGTTGGTTCCCGAGTAATTCACGTTGAGCTTGCCTGCGGCCTGGATCTCGCCGCCGTTATAGTTGTTGAGCTTCAAGTCGTCGGCGCCGTCCCACGACCAGGTACCGGCCTCGTCGCTCGCCGCGGTGTTGTACTTGTTGCCGCCGACCTTGACCCATTCCGCTGCGAGCGAGACGCTCGGCATGAGCAGCGAGCTCACCGTGAGCGCGCACACGGCGCCCGCGACGATGCGGCGCGTCACGCGGCGCCAGCTGCCGTGCGCGAGTCCTATGCGACGGCGAACGTCGGGTTCGGCAACATGGGTTTCGGCGGTAGTGTCATTGCGTTTGGGGGTCGTGAACAAGGCTGCCATGGTTGCTCCCGTTCTCATAGGGCCTATACGACTAGATTCAGCGTATCTGCTGGATGTTGCCGGCGGTAGTGCCGTTTGGAGGGCAAAATGGCCAAAATGGGGGAGAAATAGGCCGCACGCCGGCGCAGGGACCGGCGCTAAAAGAAAAGCGCGGGGCCGCATGGCGACTCCGCGCTTTATTGTTCAGCTTTTGCAGCCTTGCCCTTACGCTACGAAGAAGTAGACGAGGAAGGCAAGGGCCGCGATCCACCCGTCCCGTGCGAAAAAGTGTTTACGAGCGCTTGCGGCTCACCACGGCGCCCGCGGCGATGGCGGCTGTTCCTGCAAGGGCGGCTGCCACGATGGCTGCGTTCGAGGCGTCGCCGGTTGCCGCGAGCTTGCCGGTGGTCTTGGCTCCCGTGGCTGCAACTGCAACGGTCTTGGTCGTCTTCGTGCCCTCGGACTTGGAACCCTCGGGCTTGGTCTCGCCTGGCTTCTCCTCGGGTTTGATCTCCTCGGGAGGCGCGATGACCGTGCTCTTGGCGACAGCTTCATCGTAGGGGGAGTCGACCGTGGCGTCGCCCGTGCCGATGGTCTGCCCCGCCTCGTAGACGATGCCGTCGCTGAGCTCTTCCTTGTTGCGATAGTCAATGACTTTGCCGCCTGCAGGCGCCTGGATGATGGCGTCCTTGATTTCGATGGTGCCGATCGCCTTGCCGTCCGCGCTCATGGCAAGGGCGAAGATTGCCGCCGTGTCTCCCTCGGCCGTGACCCTGCTGCGGGCGATCGAGATGGTCGCGGGCGTGATGCCCTCGCTGGTCTGCGCGAAGATGCCGATGTTCAGGCCCTCGGACTCAGGGATGATTTCGTCGTTTTGGTCTCCACTGTAGTGGTCGGGGCCGTCGCCGCCGGTCTCGGCATAGCGGGCTATGGCCTTGACAACGGAGTCGCTGATGTAGATATGGCCACCCGCTTCGCCGGAGTAGAAATTACTGGTGGAGATTGCAACCGAGAACCTGCCTTCTGCGAGCGCATCCACAGTCGAGCCGTTCTTGATGACGATGTCGTCCTCATCGGTGAAGAGTGCGCTGACTTCCCCGCCATCTGAGCTTGCGCGGACCGTCACGGTCGCGCCATCGAGCGTGATGCCCTTGTAGACATAGATGCCATACCCAACGCCACTTGCGTTGAGGGAAGCGTTCGTGACCGTGAGGCTGTTTTTACCGTCGATGGCGGCGTCTTCCTCGGAGCTTGCCTTGACCTGGCTGCCACCCGAGATCTCGATGTTTCCGTCGGCCCAAATCGCATTGTCTTTGATAGAGCTTGCCTCTACCTTGCCGCCGCCCTTTATGATGAGGTTCTCGTTAGCATCGATACCCTGATCCTCGGTGGCCTTGGCGGTGACGGTTCCGCTGCTGTCGATCGTGATGTTGCCGTCGGCCCTGATGCCATCCGAATCGCCCGTGGCGTTAACGTTTCCCGAGCCCTTGATGGTGACATCGCCCCCGGCATCGATGGCATCGTGCTCGGTGCTCGTGGCGTTGACAGTGCCAGCGCCGTCGATGTTGATGTTGCCGACGGAAGTGATGGCGTCACGAGAAGATGTCACGTTGAGCGTGCTGGACGCGTCGCCCTGAATATTAAGCTCGGCGTTCTCGTTCGCGCCATCCTTAACCTTGATGCCGCGGCCGTCGTCGTTAGTGACGGTGTTGTTGCCCTCGTAGCTCACGCTGAGCTTGCCCGCTGCCTCGATCGCGCCGCCGTTATAGCCGTTGAGCTTCATGTCGTCGGCGCCGTTCCAGGCCCAGGTGCCGGCCTCGTCGCCCGCTGCAGTGCCGGCGTTGTACTGGGTGCCGCCAACGTCGATCCATTCGGCGGCAAGCGAGATGCTCGGCATGAGCAACGAGCTCACTGTGAGCGCGCAGGTCAGGCCGCAGACGATGCGGCGCGTCACGCGACGCCAGCTTCCGTGTGCGAGCAGCGTGCGACGGCGCACGTCGGGCTCGACAAAATGGGCTCCAGAGGTTTTGTCATTGCGCTTGGGGGTCGTGAACAAGGCGGCCATGGTTACTCCCATCCTCATAGGGCCTATGCGATTAAGCCCAGCATATCTGCAGGATGTAGCCGGCGGTAGTGCCGTTTGGAGGGCAAAATGTCCAAAACTTGGGAAGCAATGTATCGCGCGTCCGTGCGTTGCCTGGCTTTAAAAGAAAAGCGCGGAGCCGCTCGATGCGACTCCGCGCTTTGGTGTTCTGCTTTGGCAGCTTTGCCGCTACGCTACAAAGAAGTAGACGAGGAAGGCGAGGGCTGCGATCCACATGAGCGGCTTGATCTTGGAGGCCTCACCCTTAACGAGCGCGACGATCACGTAAGCGATAAAGCCCAGGCCAATGCCGGCAGAGATGGAGTAAGTGAAGGGCACGCCGGCGACAATCATGAACGCCGGGAAACCCTGCGACACGTCGGACCAGTCGATCTCGGAGGCCTCGCTCATCATGAGGTAGCCGACGTAGACCAGAGCACCGCAGGTGGCGGCGCTGGAAACGATGGTGACGATGGGGGAGAAGAACGCGGCGAGAATGAACAGCACGCCGGTGGTGACGGAGGTGAGGCCCGTGCGGCCACCGTCGGCAGCGCCAGAGGTGGACTCGACGAAGGTGGTGATGGAGGAGACGCCCATAAAGCCACCGGCAGCAGCGGCCACGGAGTCGACGACCAGGATGGGACGGATGTCCTCGACATTGCCGTCCTCGGTCAAGAACTCGCCCTGCTTGGCGACGGCCATCGCGGTGCCCATGGTGTCGAAGAAGTCACTCATGAGCAGCGAGAAGGCAACGACGAGCAGCATCGGGTCGGTCAGAACCTTCACGATGGCCATGTTGCCATCGGCGGTGTTGGCAAACGGGGCGCCAAAGGTCGAGAAGTCGAGCGGTGCGATGAGGCCCTCGGGCGCATGGGTGACGCCCAGCGGGATACCGGCGATAACGGCGACGATGATGCCGATGAGCAGCGAGCCCGGCACGTTGCGGGAAGCCAGGGCAACCGTCACGACGATGGAGATGATGCCGACGATAAAGGTGGGGGAGGCGATGTCGCCCAGGCCGACGAGCGTACCGGCGCCAGCGGTGATGATGCCGGCGTCGCACAGGCCGATCATGGCGATAAACAGGCCTGAGCCAACCGAGATGGCGTGGCGCAGGACCACGGGGATGGCGTCCATGATGGCCTCGCGCAGGCCGCACAGGACGAGCAGCAAGATGACGATACCCTCGAGGAAGATAACGCTCATGGCCACGTGCCAGTCACCGCCGCACATGGTGGTGGCGATGCCCGCGATCATGGCGTTGATGCCCAGGCCCGAAGCGCAGGCGAGCGGGCGGTTGGCGAAGATGCCCATGCAGATGGTCATGATGCCGGCGCCCAGGCAAGTGGCGCAGGCGAGCGCTCCCGCATCGATGCCGGCGCCCGAGAGCACCGCGGGGTTGACGGCAATGATGTAGGCCATTGCCAGGAACGTTGTCAGTCCAGCGCGAAGTTCGGTCCCGATTGTGGACTTGCGCTCGCTGACGTGAAATAGTTCGTCCATGCATACCCTTTCCTTGTTCGGCCCCGAGTTTAGGCCGATTGACACGAACTCACTCACTATATCGCCTTTACAACCTTGCTGTTCCTCACATGTTGATGTTCGGCGCTTTGTAGCGGACGGGCGGTATTTTCCGTATGAAAATGTGTGGGTACCGTATACTTAAGCGGTTACAACGACCCCTATGGAGGAACGTATGATTAAAGAGCTCTGCCACGACGAGGCTATTCTGTCCCAGCGTTGCGAGGTCGCGACCGTCGAGGACGAGTCGGTGGCACAGGACCTGATCGATACCATCAAGTCGCTCGACGATGCCGGCTGCCTTGCCGCCAACCAGATCGGCGTCACCAAGAAGGTCTGCGTCTACCTGGACGATGCCGGCGAGCCCCATGTGCTCTACAACCCCCGCCTGGTGTTTGGCCTGGGTGCCAGCAAGATGGAGGAGAGCTGCCTGACGCACGAGGAGGTCACCAAGTCCACGCGCTACATCAAGTGCAAGGTTGCCTTTGACCAGATCGTCGACGGCAAGATGAAGGAGTGCCGCCGCGACTACGCGGGCTTTGAGGCACAAATGATCCAGCATATGATCGACCACTGCTTAGGCAAACTCGTCTAGAGCGGTTCAATTGGGGACCGAATTTGCGGTCTTTGAGCCCGGGTATGACATTGTTGTCATGTCCGGGCTTTTGTGTTTAGCGCCTTTTTGTTTGGTGACAATAAGCTTAGCAAGAACGTAAGGCTAGGAGGCGCTATGTGCACGAGTATTCGATTTACCGATGATTCCGGCCACATGTATCTGGGACGCAACCTCGACTGGAGCTTTGACTACGGCCAACAGGTTCGCGTGATGCCGCGCGGGTTTCACATTCCGTATTCGTTTATCGACGACGCGACAGCGGCACACGCGGTGATCGGTATGTGCATCGATTACAAGAACTACCCCATGTTTTTCGATTGCGGTAACGATGCGGGTCTGGCTGTGGCGGGGCTCAACTTTCCCGGCTATGCCGAGTATGCCGAGGGACCGGTTGATGGAAAGACCAATATCGCGGCCTATGAGTTTCCCCTGTGGGTGGCAGCGACGTTCTCGACGGTCGACGAGGTCGAGGCTGCGCTGCGCGATACGGTGATTGTCGCCAAATCTGCCGGAGAGGGGCTGGGCGTGTCGCTGCTCCATTGGATTATCGGCGACAGCCAGCGTAGCATCGTGGTCGAGATGATGGCTGACGGTCTGCATGTATACGACGATCCGGTCGACACCCTTGCCAATCAGCCCACCTTCCCGTGGCACATGGAAAACCTGCGCACCTATATCACGGCCACAAGCGATTTTCCGCAGACGGCGACATGGCGTGGCGCCGAGCTCAAGCCCTATGGCGCGGGTGCCGGCATGCGCGGTATTCCGGGTGACTGCTATTCGCCGAGCCGTTTTGTAAAGGCGGCGTACCTCAATGCCAATTACCCGCAAAAGGAGAGCGAGACCGAAAACGTCGTCCGCATGTTCCGTTCACTCGAGGGCGTGGTGATGATTGAAGGGGCGTCCAGGATGGGCGATGGCAAGTTCGAGAAGACTATCTATACCGGATGCTTTAGCGCGCGCACGGGCAATTATTACTACGCGATGTATGGGGATCCGTCGATTCGCTACGTGAGCCTGATGGATGCCGAGGGCGCGAGCCCCGATAGGCTCGTGGTTCCCGAGCCGCGTCGTTCGTAGCCGTTAGCTTTACTGCAATGCAAAGCGGCCCTGCGTCTCCCGTGAGATGCAGGGCCGCTGTCGTCGATTTGTGACGTCGCTAGAAGTTGGCGTCGTTGAGTTGTTCGCTCTCGAGGCCGTCGAGCTGTTGCTGTTCGGGCGTATCGGCGACGCTCTCGAGCAGCTCGGTGGGATCGACGTTCATGTCCTTACCGGCTTCGTTGCCGTTGACCAGGTCGTCCGAGAAGATGTCGACTTCCATTTCCTCGGCCTCTTCGATCAGGATCTCGAGCGGCACCTGGGTGCGAATGAGTTTGACTGCCGGGCGCATGCGGGCAAAGAGCGGTACGTACTCAATGATGATGGCCGAGTTCTCGAGACCATACCAACGTGCCGGGCTTCCGCAGGCGCGGCGGACGGCGTACTTGATGGCCATGACGCGGTGGTCATTGCGGTTGATGTCCGTTTCGGGGGCGAGCATCTTGCGCAGCATACAAAAACGGAAGTCGCCCACGTTGCCGCGTGTCTCGTAGATGGAGTAGGTGTGATGCTGCGGCGGCAACTCACCCGATGCCATCAGGTCGCCAACGATCTGGCGCAGGTAGGCGTTGATGCGCTGATTGACCTTAAAGCCCAGATCCAAGCGCACGCGGAACAAAAAGTCCGTGCCAAAGGTCTCGACGGAATACTCGTGCGTATAGGGCTCGTCGGTAACGTGCACGTTGATGAACCAATATGCCTTGGCGCGCTTGGGGTGCTTGTCCAGGATGGAATAGAGCACGTCGCGGTCGAGCGTGAGCGGGTCGGGGCTGTTGGTAAGGAACACCAGATTGTCGGCGAGCACGGGATACGTCTCGTCATTGCGCAGGCGATTGAGCTGGTCGATGTACTTGGAGACGGGCAGCAGAATCGTCTGCGTGCGCTCGATGGCGGTGCCGCGACGCCACACATACATAAGGCCGAACAGCAGTGAGGCCAGGAAGATCATGACGTAGCCGCCGTCAAAGAACATGGTGAGGCACGAAGCGAAGAAGCACAGCTCAATGGCGCCAAAGAGCAGGGCGAAAACGCAAGCACCCAGCTTGTGCTTGAGGATGCCGGCGATGTAGCTCGTCAAAAGCGTCGTGGTCATGAGCATGGTTACGGTAATGGCGAGGCCGTAGGCGCTCTCCATGCGCTCGGAGTTTTGGAACAGCAGCACAATGAAGATACAGCCGACCCACATGATGTTGTTGACGAGCGGAATATAGAGCTGGCCCTTGGTGTCGCTGGGGTAGTGGATGCGCAGATGCGGCATGAGATTGAGACGGGTTGCCTCGGATACCAGCGAGAACGAGCCGGTGATGAGCGCCTGCGAGGCGATGATGGCCGCTACGGCCGAAAGCACGATGGCAAAGGGGCGCAGGGGCTCGGGAAGCATCATGTAGAACGGGTTGACGATATCCATCGCGAGCATCTGGGGGTTGGAGTTATTGGCGAGCAGCCAAGCGCCCTGACCCAGATAGTTAAGGATGAGCGCTGCCTTTACGAACGGCCAGGATGCGTAAATGTTAGCCTTGCCCACGTGACCCATGTCCGAATAGAGCGCCTCGGCGCCGGTCGTCGACAGAAAGACAAAGCCGAGCACCATGATGCCCGAGTGGTTGATGGGCGAGAACAGGAACATGACGCCGCGGATGGGATTGAGTGCGCGTAGGATGGACAGGTTGCCGAGCATGTTGAACAGGCCGGCGCCCGCCAGGAACAGGAACCATAGCGTCATAAGCGGGCCGAACAGCTTGCCGATTGACGAGGTGCCGGCGCGCTGCATGGCAAACAGACCGCAGATAATGATGATGGTGATGATGATCACATTGGTCTGGCCGTCGCCCAGCAGCGCGTGGCCCCACTCGATGGTGCGCAGGCCCTCGATGGCTGTGGTGACCGTGACGGCGGGGGTGAGGATGCCGTCGGCAAGCAGTGCCGCACCGCCGATCATGGCGGGGAGAATCAGCCATGGCGCCACCTTGCGCACGAGACTGAACAGGGCGAAGATGCCGCCTTCGTTGTGGTTGTCGGCCTTCATGGCGATTACCACGTACTTGACCGTGGTCACGAGCGTCATGGTCCAGATGACGAGCGAAAGCGCGCCCAGGATCATGTCCTCACTGACGGTACCGATGCCGCCGTTGTTGGCGACGATTGATTTCATGGTGTACATGGGGCTCGTGCCGATGTCGCCATAGACGACGCCGAGCGTTACGAGCAGCATGCCAGCGGAGAGGGGGATGGCTCCGTGCCCGCCTTGCCCGCGCTGGTCTTGGAGGTTTGCCTCCAGTTTGTTGTGTGCCACGAGGACTCCCTTAGACATCCGGTTATCTGTCTAGGACAAAAAACTTTATGCCGTCTTTATACATACAAGAGCAGTTTGGCACATCGGGTTATTTTAGACAATAATCCTCAGCTGGGGATTATTTATCTATGCAGGTAGCATTTCAAAGCAGGGCTTTTAAGCACGTGCTGTCTGGGCGATGCCAGCCTTGGCGTTTGCGCGTTTGCCGGCGAGTTCGCAAAAAATCGCGCCGCCGATGATAAGCGCGGCGCCCATCAGGCGGACCGGTGTTATGGCTTCACCCAAAAGGGCGGCCGAGAACACGACCGCCGACGCCGCACAT
>OGRA01002371.1_pt1 | contig 15929 bp, 10 predicted proteins | sample 1553351 | NCBI WGS metagenome assembly OGRA01 (sample SAMEA2580056, study PRJEB22360) | human gut metagenome | biome: human gut; feature: human-associated habitat; material: faeces | place: Denmark | collected 2008/2010
TTGTCATCTGCGCCGGCAGCGGCATTGCGGCGCTTCGCCATTCCCCACGCATGGGCCTCTTGCGCCGACCATTTTCGGAAGCGATGGATAAGCTTGTGGGCGCTGTGCGCATGGGCTGCTCCGTCGAGCATGCACAGCGACTTGGCGGCGGCAATGCCGGTAGCGTCGATGCCGACGGCATGGTGCGCGTCAAGCCCGCGCTGCCCGCACCGATCTGGCATGCCATCATGAAACGCCTCGGCACCCGCGCCCAATCAGATATCTAAATTACAGAGCGCCCCAGTCAACGGCCTCGCGCCAGCGCCCAACAAGGCGCTCTAGGCGCCACGCCGCATTAGCGGGACTTGTCGACGGCAGAACGATGGCCGGCAGCCCGGTGCGCTCTTGTAGATAGCGCTTGTAGAGCCGGCCAGCTGTACCACCGTTGCATATCACCTGCTCAATGGGAGCTGCGCCGGTAATGCGCTCGATATGTGCCGGCACAACGTTACGAATGCTCGCATCGCTCGAGCCCTTAATGTCGCAGCTCTCGATCACGTCCCACAGGGCCACGCCGCCGTTCAGCAGCATAGCCCGCTTGGCGGCAATCGAGGCGTCAAGCGTCACGGGCTCGCCGCTCGCCAAAGAGTCTCCCTCGTTGGGCGGCACGGGCACACCAAGGCACGCGGCCATCACGCGCCAAAAGCGGTTCTGCGGATTGCCATAGTAGAAGGCATTGGCACGCGAAAGCACCGAGGGAAACGACCCTAGCACCAAAACGCGCGAGTGCTGGTCGAACACAGGCTCAAACCCATGCTCAATATGTTGATAGCCCTCGTCAGATACGGCCATGGGCTAGGCTCTCAACAGATAGCGCACCTCGTAGGGTGCAAGCTCAAGGGTACCCGTCAGCTCGACCGTGGGCGCATCGTCGGCAAGCAGGTCGACGAAGGACCCGTTGAGCTCGCCGGCGCCAAAGGTGTAAGGCTCACCCACGGCATTCACCGCCACGAGTACCGTCGCGCCGTCACAGGCGCGCTCGAACAGCAGCTGCTTGTTCTGGATCACCACGTTGCGATAGGCACCGTAGTTGAGAGCACGGGCAGCCGCGTCGTCGGCCGAGCGAAGGTGCGCAAGCTGCGTGATGAACGCCGTCAGCTCGTTGGGCGCAGGCTCATCGAGCGCAGGTCGCAGCGCCCAGTCGCCATCGGGGCCACCCTTTTCGCCGGCAATTCCCCACTCGCTGCCATAGTAGACGCACGGGATGCCCGGCATGCCAAAGAGCATGCCGTAGGCGGGACGCAGACACGACTTGTCGGTGAGGATACTTGCCAGGCGCGGCACATCGTGGTTGTCGACAAACGACAGCAGATGTTTGCCGCGGTAGATGCACCACGGATCGCCGCCAAACTGGCGGTGCAGCGAATGGGCGATCTCGAACATGTTGACCGAGTTAAAGCTGGAGTACAGGCCCTTGTAGCACTCGTAGTTGGTGCAGGAGTCGAGTATCTCGTCGTTGACGATTTGGTTGTAGTCGCCGTGGAGCGTCTCGCCGATCAGCACAAAGTCGGGCTTGAGCTCACGGGTAAAGACGTGCAGGCGGCGCATAAAGTCGCGGTCGAGCATATAGGCAACGTCCAGGCGCAGACCGTCGACGCCAAAGACCTCGACCCAGCGACGCACGGACTCGAGCAGGTAATCGACCACGGCGGGGTTTTGCAGGTTGAGCTTCACAAGCTCAAAATGGCCCTCCCAGCCCTCGTACCAAAAGCCGTCGCCGTAGCACGAGTCGCCGTCAAAGCTGATGTGGAACCAGTCCTTGTAGGGCGAGTCCCACTTGCGCTCCTGCACGTCGCGGAAGGCCCAAAAACCGCGGCCAACGTGGTTAAAGACGGCATCGAGCACCACGCGGATGCCATGGGCATGCAGCGTCTCGCATACAGCGGCAAAGTCGGCATCCCCACCCAGGCGGCGGTCGATGTGGCGCAGGCTGCGCGTATCGTAGCCGTGGCTATCGGACTCGAGCGGCGGGTTGATGAGCACAGCGCCAATACCGAGTTCTTGCAGGTAGTCGGCCCATTGAGCAATCTTCATGATGGGCGCATCGGGGTTGGGCGCGGCGTTGGCAGCCTGGGCGAGCTCATCCTCGGCAACGGGCGCGGCGTTTTCGCGCGGAGCTCCGCAAAAGCCCAGCGGAAAGATTTGATAGAACGTCGTCTCGTATGCCCACATAGCAACCTCCCGGTAAGCTCAACACAACGACATCCATTGTATGCCCAGCCTGTATCCTCTTCCCCAAAATAAGTTGCGGTGGAATAGGGACTGTTAGGACCAATAAACCGGGCAAACAGTCCGTATTTCACCGCAACTGATGAGGGGATGTGGCCAGGCGACGGGCTTGGCGCGGCGGATGGCCGGGAACAGCACGGCGGTGGCGAGGATCTTGCCAAATAAATGGTACTGCCGAGATGCCGCTGAGCGAATAGAGAGGTGTCCGCACGGGTGGCTATCCTATGATGAAGGCAGCATATTCCCGCACCTGACCTACAAAGGTAGTTGAACGATGGCAGACATTAAAATCAAGATCGTCAGCAATCCATATCAAGAAATTGTTCGGTTCTTCCGATGGGATAACGGCTGGCAAGAAATAACGACCTCCTCAAACCCCAATAGCGCGCTCCATAGCACGAAGATCGTTAACGGATTCTTCCCCTTTAAGGCCGAAGAGATCATCGACATCCTCGCCAAAGAGTTCGGCGGCGGCGACAAAATCGAATTGCATTTTGAAGGCGCGGATGACGAATGGCAGGAGCTGCTCGCCATCTGTACCGAAGGACCACGCGCCAACACATACGAGGCTATGCGAGACGAGCGTTATCTATCAAACGCCCGAGACGTCTTGCCAGAAATTGTCGAAGTCTTCAGGGAAATCCAGGGGCTTGTAGACGAAGCAGTCTCCGAGCGAACAAAAGTCTCTGAGCAAATTAGGAAGTTCACCGATGTCTCGAGCGACATCATCCCGCTGTGTGTGCTCGGCAGCTATAGCGCAGGCAAATCGACGCTCATTAACGCCCTCATCGGCATGGAGATCCTTCCCAGCGGCGACGAGCCTGTAACGGCCCGCATATTTCAAATCAAACGTTCAAAAGACCGAGACCGCGCAATGGTTCAATTCTCCTGTGGCAACAGGCGATTCTTGCTACGTTTTGATCTTGATGGCCTCATGGAAAACAAAGAGCTTGTGGGGGAGCCCCTTTACGACAAGATCGCGGCCATAGTCGCCGACTCCATGCCCGGCATGGCCTCCCATATGAACAGTGCCCTCAAGGTTCTTAACTCATACCATGCCGATGAAGACGACCGGACCATCTCCGATCTGATCAGAATCGAGGTGCCCTTTAGCGATACCGATCCATGGCCTCACGATAGGGAGTTTGTCATCTTTGACACCCCGGGCTCAAACTCCGACTCCAACGCCGATCACGCCCGAGTGCTCAAACAGGCAATGGAGGGCCTCTCGAATGGCCTTCCCATTTTCGTTGCGGAGTACAACTCGCTCGATACGAAGGACAACAAGAACCTCTCTAACGAGATAGAGCAGATTCCCGCAATTGACGAGCGTTTTACCATGATTGTGGCTAACAAGGCCGATTCCGCCGACCTTCCCAAAGGCGGGTTCGACGACGAACGAGTATCGGACATCATGCGTCAGTCCATTCCATCCAGCCTCTATGGCCAAGGTATCTACTTTGTTTCTTCCATCCTCGGCCTAGGCTCAAAGAACTCCGGCGAGTTTATAAGCGACAACTATGCCGAAAAATTCGAAGACCAGCAGCGTAAATACACAGATCCGACAAGCCGCTTCTACAAAACGCTCTACCGCTACGACATCCTTCCGGGACAGATCTCGCGCAGAACCAACCGCGAATCCGAGGCTTGCAAGGACCTCCTTCTTGCCAACAGCGGACTCTTTTGTATCGAAAATGAAATACGGCTGTTTGCCGAGCGGTACTCTGCCTACAACAAATGCAGCAGGTCGGAATCGCTCCTACAAGAAATTGTCAGCATAACCGAAAAAGAGATTGCCGATAAGAAAACCGACCTCGAACAAAAGAAAGCACAGCGAGAAGCCGAGCTCGAAGAGGATAAGCGCAATCTCATCAACCAGCTCGAAGACTGCAGAGAGCATGCAAGGCTGGACTCCTCGGCCAGCTATGCCGGCGCCATCGACAGGAAAGTTTCTGCCGAGCAGTGGAAAACCAACCTCGACACGCTTCAGGCGCGTCAAGACGCCATTACCGAAGACAAGCGAGAGCGCCTCGAATACTCAAAACGGTCGAACGCAGCCGCGCAAGCGTTTGACTCAATCGCCCCTAACTTTTTCAATAGGCTCGGCGAATCGATAAAAGGAAGCCCGGCCAACACGCAAAAGGACGTCGACTCCCAGCCAACATTTGGGTTAGCGGAGGTTGGCAAAGGCCTTTGTGATGACATCACCGATGCGCTCCAAAAAAGATCCGACGCAAAGGCTGCCGAAAGAACAGCCGACAAAGATGCCGCCGACCAGCTCTTTAACGAGGTCATCAATCACTATGACGAATGTACCGAGCAAATAGCTCAGACCATAGATGAGCTGTCGCAAAGCTATTGGAAGGACTGTGCGGAGCATAGCCGCGATGCCCTCTATCGCATCGCTACCAGCAGCGACAATCCTCTTTCCGAAGAGAAGCGCCAAGAGGTCGGCGATATCATTCTTAAATATCATGGCCTCGCGCTCGATAAGACAAAGGACCCCATTTTCAGCAAGGCAGACTTTACCGAACTGAAGCTCATGGACCGTGTCGTCTTTAAATCTGACAAGCTTTTGCTTAGGAAAGTCGAAGACAAATTCAACCGCGAAATCTCACGGTGTTTCTGCGAAGCACGCGCCGAAATAGAGCGCGAGCATACTTACGGCTTTACCGAATGGCTCAACGAGCTGCTCGGCCAAATTACGAGCAATATCACCGACTACAACCCGGTGCTCCATGGCCATGTCGAAGACATCAACAGGCAAACCGCGGAGATCAACGCTCTCGAGGCAAAACTCGAGACGCTCAATAATCGAAAAGAGTACATTGCGCGCGTCATTAATTGGAAGGAATAGGCTGATCGCATGGGCATCAAAAACGCGATTATGCGCGCTGCCGATAAAGCCGGCAACGCGGTCGCAGCCGTCTCGGTACTCAGCAGCTCCCAACTCGATGAGGTCGACAAGAAGCGAACAGCGTACTTGTCAGAAATGCCGAATCCGGCAGACGAGCAAGCTGTCGAGCTCACCAATCGGCTCTTGGCAACTGCCGCCGTTGAGCTTCACAACGCCTATCTGCCGCAGCTGCGAAATGTATACGCGCCGATTGCCCCCTCTATCGAATACCCCACGGGCTTTAACGCCGACAACAACATCCGCTTCATGAATATCACGAAGTGGATCGTCGACCCCAACGAGGACAGTCTCGAGAAGCTTGTGAATGTGTACGACGTTCTTTCTGACGAAGAATGCAACATTGCGCTGATCTTTAATCGAACCAGCGAAAGCACCGAGGTATTTCTCGCAGTCGTCAATAGCGACAATGCCCGCGACAACATCGACGCCGATAATTTTTCCCGGCGCATGTCGGATGCCTTGAGGGGCAACTTCCCCGGTTCCGAAGTGGGACCCGCCAACCGCGGCCTCATTCCGTGTCTAGACAATCGACGCTCGTCTTCGGTTGCCGCCGTTTCGAATATTCCAACCGAAAAGAACGAGAAGTTCGTCACGCAAACCATTGAGAAAGTTCTTGACGGCATTGTGCCTGGCAGGCCGAGCGAAGACTACACTATCGTGCTGCTCGCAACCCCGATTCACGATATCGAATCGCGCAAACTCCGTCTCGCCGAACTCCACTCACTGCTGACGCCCTATGCCTCATGGACGACCAACTATACCTACCACCAAAACGACTCCATCGGATCGTCCGCGACGATTGGCATCAATGCCGGCGTGAGTGCCGGCAGGCAGGTGGGGAGCAATCAGGCTGTTGCTCAAAACTACAACGAAACGGACTCGACAAACGAGTCGACCTCAGAATCGAGCAACGAGAGCGTAACCGACTCGTCCACATCGACCGAAAGCATCACGGATACGGTCACCGACGGCAGAAATGAATCCTCGAGCGGAGGCGTTAACTTAGTCGTATCCGCAAGTCACACGGAGAGTTCGTCACACTCCACGTCCACGGCAACAGGCACAAGCTCATCTACCGGCAAAGCCATATCCAACTCGCTCGGCAAAGCCGTTACCAGCGGCGTTGGCAAGGCCGTCTCTAAAGGAGCGTCCGTAACTTCTGGCGTTTCGCAGGCCGTAAATCTTGGCGCCAACTTTGGTGGATCGTTCGCGCGCTCAAGCACGGTCACCGCTACCATCGGCGCCGACGAAGGCATCACGCAGACGTTTAAGAACTACTCCATCCAACACGCGCTCGAAATCCTTGAGCTGCAGATGAAACGCTACGACCTTGCCTCGGCGCTTGGTATGTGGGACTTTTGCGCCTACGTGCTATCAGAAGACCACAACGTCGCGAACAACGTTGCCCACACCTACCTCGCCCTCACCCAGGGCAAAGAGTCCTATATGTCTCAGGCTGCGGTAAACCTCTGGCGTGGAGACCTCGGAGAGCAAAGTGCCGACGCCGCGGCAATCTGCTCCTACCTTCGCGATTTGCGCCATCCTGCTTTTGCCCTCTCCCCCGCCCTGCTCGATCAACATCCAAGTTTTTCGGTTTACCCAGCAACGGTCGATGCAACAACTGCCCTTTCGGGCAAGGAGCTGGCCTACTCGCTCAACTTTCCCAAGAAATCCGTCCCAGGGCTGCCCGTTATAGAGTGTGCGTCTTTTGGACGCAATGTCTCAACGTTCGACGGCACGCAGCCCAAACAAGGCCTTTGCATGGGCAAGGTTTTCCATATGCATCGCGAGGAACGCATTAGGACGTTCCTGTCAAAAGACTCGCTCGCCTCGCACACCTTTGTTACGGGCAGTACGGGCGCGGGAAAGACCAATACCGTCTGTCGCATTCTCGATCAGGCGCTCGATCAGCAGGTCAACTTTCTTGTCATTGAACCTGCCAAGGGCGAATACAAGGACGTGTACGGGAGCCGCGAAGACGTAAACGTCTTTGGAACCAATCCAGAATTCACACCGCTCCTGCGCATCAATCCTTTTAGCTTCCCGTCCGGCATCCATGTGCTGGAGCACCTCGACCGACTCGTTGAGATCTTTAACGTTTGCTGGCCCATGTACGCCGCTATGCCCGCCGTCCTTAAAGACGCTGTCGCCAGGTCATACGAAGACTGTGGATGGGATCTTGCCGCTTCTGATAACCCGTATGGAGCCGATCTCTTTCCCTGCTTTGCAGATGTTGCCCGCAACGTCCGCGAGATTCTCGACTCCAGCGAATACGATGCCGAAAATAAGAGCGCCTACAAGGGGTCGCTGCTCACACGTCTCAACTCGCTCACCAACGGGCTCAACGGCATGATGCTTTCGTCGAACGAAGTCGATGCTAGCGTGCTTTTTGACGCCAACACAGTCATCGATCTATCGCGCATCGGCTCCGCCGAAACAAAATCCCTACTCATGGGTCTTCTTGTACTCAAACTTCAAGAACATCGCATGGCCGAGAAAAAGGGCATGAACCAGCCGCTTCGCCATCTGACCGTTCTTGAAGAGGCGCACAACCTGCTTAAGCGATCGTCGAGCAGCCAAGGCTCGGAGAGCGGAAACCTTGCCGGCAAGAGCGTCGAGATGATCTCGAATGCCATCGCCGAGATGCGCACATACGGCGAAGGCTTCATCATCGCCGACCAAGCGCCCGGCCTTCTCGATATGGCAGCCATTCGCAATACGAATACCAAGATTATCCATCGCCTGCCCGACCTTTCGGACCGCGAGCTCGCCGGTCGCGCTGCCAACCTCAACGACCAACAGATCGTCGAGCTGGCACGCTTGCCTAAGGGCGTTGCGGCGATCTATCAGAATGACTGGGTCGAACCGGTGCTTTGCAAGATAGCCAAAGCAGAGGATGGCAAGCGCTTTACGTACAGCCGCCCCATCGACGATGTCGCAAGCAACCAGAGCGATGATGTCCTTGCCGTAGCGCGCATGCTGGCCTACGGAATCAGCATCGGAACCAAGGCGGAGCTGCACAGCATTCGCGAACGGCTCGATCGCCTCCATATCGACGCGTCTACAAAGGTCAAGATCCTGCGCACCGTTCAAAACCCGCCCGCCGAACCGCGCATGACCAAGCTGGGACCCATAATGAGCACACTGTTTCCCAACGTTGCCAAAGCGGTCGAGGACGAACGCGAGTGCAGCGATGAAGCCGAACAATGGACAATGGCGGCGGACGCGGCACTCAGGTCCTCCATCGACCGCGATATCGACAGCCGCACCAGGCAGGTCATCATCCAGGGCATCATGACCGATGTCTTGTGTCTGCAAATGCAAGATACCCAAGCATATTCCGATTGGCACAACTGGAACGAGAATAGCGAGGTGAGCTAATGGAGTTCAAGCAAATGAAAGGCGGCGTGGCCAAGCTAGGCGATAAACTTGGGTTCAATCCTGATAAACTCATTGGCCCCGAATCAAAGGAAACCAAGGCAGAGGTTAAAAATGCCGGCCGTAACGAATCCATCGATCCCGACAAATTGATTAGACCCTCGGTGGAATCGTGCGATTATCCTTCGAGCTATAAGGAGAGGCTGGACCGTACACCGAGCATCGAGAATCCAAACGGAAAATGGTCGGGTGACCGAGGGGAATCGATGTTTATTCCCACAGCCGATAGGGTCCGCGAAATTCTTCGAAACAAAGGTCTTGAGGGCATCAATTACAAGGATGGAATTCCTGACTTCAACCCTATCTCTGAAGCGAAAGTAACCATACAAGGCATGAACCAGCATAGGCTTTCGCAGATGGGCGAGAACGGCGAGCGCATTGTCGGCAACTATGAAAAGGCAGACATTGAATGCGCAAAAGCTTGGAACCTTGAGCAACACGATGGCAAAGATGATTGGACGCACCAGGATGTCAAGAAATGGCGCGAGGCAAATGAGCACACCTGGCACGAGCACAATGATATGAAGACGTGCTCTCTTGTTCCGACCGAAGTTCACAAGGTGTGCAGCCATCTCGGCGGCGTAAGCGAAATCAAAAACATACTGAATCAGATTGGCGGCTTCGATGACTAACGGCATGAATCTGTGGGGCAGGGATTTCTCGCTCCCCGTCTATTACGAGTGCGACTCGGACCAAGACGTCCTCGACATTCAAAAGGAAGCAAAGGACGCCCTGCTTGCAAGCTGGGATACCGTTGAGAGCAGCAAGGAAGCGATCGAAGATTATTGCCTCGAAAGAGACGGCGCTCAGATTAAGAGCCCCGTTACGAATATCTTTAGATACGTTATTCCGACCAGCATCGTGGTACTTCGAAGCGATGATGCTCGCAAGGCGGCACTCATGTGCAACTACCGCTTTGACCCCGAACACGGACTTGCTGCGGTATTTGAGAACGAGCAACTTGCGGCTGTTGTCCCCCAAGACGAGCTCTAGGTCGATCATACGCAGACAGAAAAACGAAAACCGAGGCCGCTCCAGCACACACTGGAGCGGCCTCGGCCTCTTTTACGCATGCTCAGCGAGGTAGCTAAAATAGCCCCGCCCAAATTAGCTACCCCAGCCCCTTTCTAAGTTGCGGTGAAATAGGGACTGTTTGCCGGGTTTATTGGGCCCAGCAGTCCGTATTTCACCGCAGCTGATGAGGGGATGTGGCTAGGCGACGGGCTTGGCGCGGCGTATGGCCGGGAACAGCACGGTGATGGCGAGGATGACGCCCACGACGGTAATCGCCCCACCCACGAAGCCGATCCAAGCGATACCGGGGCCCGAAACCACGGCTCCGCCGATCGCGGTACCCGTGCCGATACCCAGATTGAACAGGCCCGAGAAGATCGACATGGCGACAGCCGACGAATCCGTGGGCGTGTATTTGATGAGCTCGGCTTGGAACGCCACATTGAAGGCCGTGGCGCAACAGCCCCATAGCGCGCAAACAGCGAGAACCGCAGCGAGTGACGATGCGGTCGGACCCATGAGCAGCAGGGCCGCCGGCACGCCGGAGAGCGTAATTGCAAGGAAAGGGAACCGGTGGCCATCGAACAGACGGCCAAACAGCCAGCTGCCCACCAGACCAGAGCAGCCAAACGCCGTCAGCGTCATGGTAATGGCGCCCGCGTCGACGTGCGCGACCTGCGCCAGGAAGGGCTCGATATAGCTGTAGCCTGCGTAATAGCCGGTCGCCATAAAGACCGTGACCGCATAGAGCGCGATGAGGAACGGGTTCTTAAGCAGCTCGGGCAGCTGCTTAACGGTAAAGCGCTCACCCGCCAGCATGGCCGGGAACACCGCTGCCTGGTAGACGACCGCGATGGCTGAGAGGCCCCCGACCACGGCAAACGTCATGCGCCAGCCCACGGCCAGGCCGATGGCGCGACCGATCGGCAGGCCAAAGATCTGCGCGATGGACGAGCCCGTGGCGATCATGCTGATGGCGAGCGCCCCGTGACGGGTGTCGACCAGGCGCGAGGCCATGATCGAGGCGACCGACCAGAACACGGCATGTGCGCAAGCGACTACCAGGCGCGCACAGACCAGAATGGGATATGTCGGTGCCACAGCGGACAGGAACTGACCCAGAGAAAACACGGCGAGCACGCCGAGCAGCATCCGCTTGAACTCAAAGCGCGAGGCAAACACCATAAGCGGCAGCGACAGCAACATGACGCCCCAAGCATAGACCGAGATCATGATGCCTGCCTGGGCCTCGGTGAGCGAGAACGACGCGGCGATATCAGTCAGAAGGCCGATGGGCATAAACTCCGATGTGTTGAACACGAACGCACAGCAGGCGAGCCCGATAAGCGGGAGCCACTGCCTGAGTGCGATACCACCTTGCTTTGTTTGAGCCATATAGGAAAACCTCTCCGATTATCTTGAGCGGTGGGCGATTATAGCAATGAGAAGTCTATAAAATGAGCAGCAAAAGAATTCTTGGAAAACGATCGTTAACAGACGGCGCGCCAATTCTGCTTAGAAAGCAAGGTACGCAGGAACTCAATGTCGAAAACGCGGCTTCATCTTCGGGCTATCGCGCCTGCTCGGATACGCACAAGGACACCCCCATGAGCACGTCAATTTCGAGCCAACTCGCAACCGCACAATGAACTAGCAAAAGCAGCATATAAGCAAACGCCCCATAATAAAGTCCCTCATGTACAAGCGCCGTCACTGAAAGTACCGACGGCAGCGCCGCACTCGAAACTACCCATCCAACAAGAACCTGGATAGCGTAACTTGCAACCAGATTCCATACCACCAGCAGCGTTGCGGGACGCGCGATTTCTCTACAGGAGGAACGAAGCACCGTGACCGAACGCATGACGTAGCGTGGTGCAAACCGAATGCCTCGTAGTCCCCTCTGCCCCGCGTCCGCATCTTCAATCAACACGAATATGAACGACGCGGAAAGAAGCGTCACGATTACCGTCACCACAAGCGAGCACAACACCCCGAGCTGGCTGCTCGCAAGCGAAGCAAAGACTACAATTGCCGATAAAATCAAGTGAACCAAATAAAGTAGTAGCGCCCCAGAAATCTGGAGGGGAACCGTCGAGGCCAAGAGATAAACCGGAGGGGTTCGAGCAGGTTGCACCGTCTCTTTGGACCGGTCGACGGCAAATAATGAAAAAGCCACATTCGATAGAAGCAGGTTTAAAAAGGCCGCGACCACAGTGCAAATAAGCGTAATGGACGGATTGATATAGGCGAGCTCAGTTGCAACGTTTGATACACCAAGTTGAAGCGCGCTCATAACAAACAAGGGGATATATAACGCCATCGTGCAGCCACTCCGGCATCCCTTCGCCCGATCGCCCGATTCCAGAAAGACATTGAAGTTCTCTCGCAAGTTCACTCTATACCCGTTTTCTTACTAGGCAGGGCGAACGGGCGCCAATATAAACGCCGGTCCGCCCATCCATAATTATTAGTTTTAACGTCCAGACTAGTCTGTCCAGCCGTCGATGTAGTCGCGGTTAAGCTCAAAGTACTGCGCGGCGATATCTTTCGCCAAGGAGTACGAATTAACGAGCGGGTGCATCGCGAGGCTCTCGACAATGTCGCGCTTCGATCGGTTAACGATGCCACGCGCCACGGTGCGCTCGTAGTACTTGACGCGACGAATCAATTCGAGGTTTCCCGCGGGCACAGAATCGGCTTCGACGCGATGCGGTACACAGCCATCGGTGGAGATATCGCACGTTGACTCAATGACGTCTGTATCGAGAAGGCCGGGGATGGCGCCATTGTTGGGGGTGCACAGGATCATCTGCTGCGTCTTGCCAGAGCGAGCAATATCCATGAAACGGAGCGCGACACCTGCATATCCGCCAGCATCTTTGCCGTACACGTCAAACGTCCACGGCTTGTCGCGGTGAATACCTGTCTCGGCCGCCATGTAGTTGTTTTCGCGCATTCCGTACCACTTCTCAAAGCACGCGAGGCCCTTTTCGAAGTCGTTCTCAATATCGATAGATGCAAGCTCGCTCGTCATTTCTCGATTAATTTCTTCGATTAGTTCGCCGCGCGTCTGGGGCGAAGAGAGAACGTTGGCAACGGCGCGCTCGCGATAGTAGAAATAGTATAGGTACTCATTTGGCACGCATCCGCGATTTAGAACGAGATCCTTCTCGAAGAACCTAAGATCCGTATGAGCATATGCCCCGTCGTCGTGGATCAAGTCGGGCATGATGTCCTCGCCGTCAACCGTCACATTGCGGAAGAACGAGAGGTGGTTGAGTCCATAGCACTCGCCCTGAACCGATGCGGGATCAACGCCTTTATACTCGGCAAACTGATGCAACATGCCCGAGGGGGCATCGCAAATGCCATAAGTAAAATCGTAGCCCATATCGCGTAAGGCCTGAGATACGACGCCAGCGGGATTAGTAAAGTTAAACACCTTGACGCCCGGCTTTGCGTACTTCTTGATTAACTCGCAATACGAAGCAAGCGCAGGGACGGAGCGCATGGCAAAAGACACGCCGGCTGCGCCAGTCGTCTCTTGGCCAAGAACCCCATGTGAGAGAGCAATGCGCTCATCGCGAACGCGCATATGGTCCCCACCGACGCGAATCGTCGTGATTACGTAATCGGCGTCCTTAACGGCCTCGATTGCATCGCCCGTCAGTGAAAAATTAAGCGTGGGGCAAAGCATGCCCGAGACATGGGCGGCAAGGCCACCGTAGATGCGCAACTTCTCGGGATCATTGTCCATAAACACAAGTTCATCGATTCCAAGCGATGACGCCTGCTGGGCTATGCTCTTTGCCAAAAACATGGAGCGGACGCCACCGCCGCCTATGACCGTAAGTTTCATATCGAAACCCCCAATTAGCACATTCAATATTGCATGGTTCGCCTGTGTATGGATATTGTATCCAGCATGAAGGGCCGCTTCCCGCCCCGGCTGCAAGGCGGGAAAGGAATTCCCCAAGGAGTTATTATTTACGCAACGGAAGCGGCCGCACACGTCCGGCGGGAAGGGAGCACCGATGGTTGATAAAAAGCAGATTTCCAAGCTCTACTCAGCCGCAAAGCTATCCGAAACCGAGCAAAGCGTACTCGAATACCTACTCAACAATATCGACACCCTCGATGATATTGGCATAAAACCCGTCGCCATGGCATGCTTTACCAGCATGACGACAGTCATCAGGCTTTCGAAAAAGCTCGGCTACCGTGGCTACCGCGAAATGATGTACGATCTCAAGCACCTTCAGCATGTCTCCCGCGAAATGAATCAATCACTCAAAGGCAATAGCGTCCACTTCGTATGCCACACCGGAGATGTAGACGTATTCATCGCCGCCCTGCATCGCAACAGAATGATCGGAGTAAACGGAGAGGGCTTCTCACGCATCGTCGCGCAGTACATGACGACCAAGCTCGTTGGACTTGGCTTTTTGGCCGTCATACAGGACTTCCTAGAAACCGATCAGTTTGTCGAATCCAACCGAAATACGCTCAGCTGCATGATGCTCATATCCAAATCGGGCCAGACAGAAGCCATCCTGGAAACCGCAAGGGCATGCCACGACGCAGGCATTACGACCCTCGCGTTTACCGGCAACGAAGACAGTGAGCTCGCCAAGACGGCAGACGCAATCTTTACGATACATGACGATCACCCAATGGATCTTAAGAACGTTAAGCCTAACTGCTTTACCGGGAGTTGTATTCTCGCATTCGAAGAATTATTGAGTATCTGCCTTGACAATCTAAAACAAGAAGGCTTGGCCCCCTAAATCATGCGATAGGAAGCCAAGCCCTGGAATTGCGCTATGCGATTGAAAGCCACTTGCGCGTTTTACTCGTCACCGAGAACTTCGTGCACCTCAGAAGCGACTTCGCCGACACGAGGACCGTAAATGACCTGGATTGCCTTGTCGCTCAGGCGGATAACGCCCATAGCTTCAAGATTCTTGGTGAACACCTCGTCGTCTGCAACCTTAGAACCATCCTTGACAATCACGCGAAGACGTGAGATGCAGTTGTCAAGATCATCAATGTTGCCGGCTCCACCAAGCGCTTCGACAATGCCAACAGCAAGCGCGCTGTCCTTGGTCGCACGGCCCTGGACTGCCTTCTCGGGAGTGCTATCAGACTCGCCCTTTGCCTCAGCGGCCTTTGCCTCGAACTCAGCTCTGCTGTTGATCAACTCAATATCGTCACCATCGTCTCGACCGGGCGTCTTGATATCGAACTTAGTAATAAAGAACCGGAAGAGGAAGAAAGCTGCCAGGAAAAAGGCGGGGAGCAGAATAAGGTACGGAAGCAGATTAAGCTTCTCGGGGCGGAATAAGAATGGGATCAGGTCCTTGATATTTCCCTGGTACACCGAAACGCCCATTGCCTCCGAGAGAACTTCACCCAGTCCGGAAAGCGGAGCGTAAACGCCAAAGTAGAGCCAGGGGGCGGCAAACAGGAACGTAAAGAGAATAGGCTCCGTAACACCAAAGAAAACAGTCGAAATCACTGTGGGGATTAAAAGACCAGCAACCTTCTTGCGGTTCTGGGGCTTGGCACAAGACCACATAGCAAGGGCGATGCCCGGGAACAACGCATAATCGTTAATGCCATAACCAGCCATGAAGGCCCTAACCAAGAGCTTGTCGCTGCTGGGAGAAGCGAGCTGTGCAAGCTGAATGGCGCTATTGCCCACCACGCGCGTTCCATCGACGACCATGGAGCCGCCAAGCTCAGTCCAATACATGGGCGTCTCGAGCAGCGGATGTAAGCCAAACGGCACAAGGCTCTCGAGCACCCAGCGATAGACAAACGTACCGACCAGACCGGAGCCTTTCACGAACGTCGCAATACCCGAGAAGCATCCACCGATGACGGGCCAGACGAAGTACATGATGCCGCCCAGGATGCCACCGGCAACCAGCGATACAATGGGGACCGTTCGACTGCCCGCAAAAAACGCCAGCGCCGTTGGAAGCTTGGTCTTGTAAAAACGTCCGGTGATCCAAGCGACCAGGCAGCCCACGATAATGCCACCAAAGACACCAGAGCTGTAGCCAAAAAAGCCGAGCGAGGTAGTGTAGAGTGCGGACTGCTCACTCGCCTGAATGGACGTAAGGCCGACCTTCTGAAGAGCTTCCACCGTTGTATTGTCGGCAGCCAAGCCAGCTGCTCCAAGCAGAATCTCAACCGTCTTGAGCATGGTGAGATAACAGACAAGGGCACAGACGATATGAGCAGGACATAAAAACATTGAGAGCCCCTGCTGCATGAAAGACCG
>OGRA01002375.1_pt1 | contig 15907 bp, 19 predicted proteins | sample 1553351 | NCBI WGS metagenome assembly OGRA01 (sample SAMEA2580056, study PRJEB22360) | human gut metagenome | biome: human gut; feature: human-associated habitat; material: faeces | place: Denmark | collected 2008/2010
TGGTACGCGGAAGTGAGCGTGAGAAGACGGTGCGCTTGTGGCGTGTCGTGTTTTGTGGTGTGGTATTATAGGGGTATCAAGTTAAGGAAAGGAAAAATAAAATGTTTAAAGTTAACGCTTATGTCACTGAAATTGAAGAAGATAATATCTACGAAGTTGATGTTGACGGTGTGTTTAAGACTACTGTTGCTGATTGTGGTGATATTGATGATAGTGTGGTTTCGTTTGATTCTGCTCTCACTACGGTACTTGAAATTATGTATGGTGATTGTGATTTTGAGTTCGTGTGTCGTAGCGATAAAATTGGTAAGTGTCGTTCATATGTTGTTGCGGTTGACGATGAATGATAACGGCGATTGACATATAAAACCCCGATAGGAAAAACCTATCGGGGTTAATTGTTATTTGTTAGTTGTGTTCGAATATATTCATATTGTATGCGAAATTGACGATTCCGGCTTTTCCTGTTCCGGTTAACACGTTTTCGATATTGAAATTCATACCGTCGAATTTTATTTTGAGTGGTGTTCCATCGTCAAGAAAGCCCATTATCATAATCCATGCACCCCATGTGTTTGACGTGTTTACGGTGGCGAAAATGTTTTGATTCCATTCTGTTTTGTTGCCTCGGAATACGTAGGATATGTCTAGACCGTTAATGAATACTGATAATGTACCGTTCGTTATGCCCTTAAGTGTCACGTCTATGTGCCGTTCTACGCGCGGCATTGTGGTTGCGTTAGTTTGAATTGCGGTCGCTATGTATTGTGCGTATATTTCCGATCCCTCAGTGTTTGGGTGTATGTCTGTCATTCCGCTGTGATAGTATAGACCCCATGATGGCGCGTCCTTGACGGTGAGCACGTTTGCGTTGCGGCCACCGGCGCACATGACACCGTATTTTTGGCCGTCATCGTGTGTAGGCCATTTGTTATCGTACATCATTGGAATGAAAACGATTTTTGAATATGGGAAATTGGTTTTAGCGTAGGTGAGCGCTGTTACAACGTCGTTTTCTTTCAGTTTGTTGTATGCATCGTTACGGCCACCGCCGATTACAACATATTTGATTTTAGTTTTATCGGTTGTCGCGCTGTTAGCTCGTTGTAATTGCTGTAGGAATGTCGTGCCGGTGATGAAACCGCCACCGCCGGCTGCGTAATTGTTGCATTTCAAGCCCAGTTTTTGCGCCGCTTTTACTATCATGCTATCGGTTGTTGGGTTAGTTGTTCTGAAACCCTCGAAATAGCTATCGCCTATTGCGATTAGCGTATCTTGTGCGGTCGGTATTTGTACATATCGATTGTCGCTTTCGTTTTTTGTATAGGTGTCGTTTATACGGTTTTTCAGATTGGTCGCGTTTTCTACGGTGTTCGCGCCTAATGCGTTTAGGTTGGCAGCCGCGTTGTTCGCGGTTTCGGTTGTGGCAGCGAGGTTTGTTGCGGTTGTGTCTATTTTGTTTTTGAGTTGTGTCGCGGTTTCGGTGTCGGTTACGCCTAACGCTGTCAGATTTTTATTGTTGTTTTGCGCTGTTTCTAATGCTTGCGTAGCTTTACCACCCGCAGTGTTTGCGTTAGTGTTGATTTTGTATAGATTATCGTCGATGATATCCATTGACGCATTGTATTGGTCATTGAGGTTGGCCGCGTCGCCGGTTTGATATTTTTCGAGGTTGAAGTTGGTTGTGTAATCGGTCACGTTAGTTGTCCTTTCTGAGGTTTGTTGGATGATTTATTTCTTCCTGTACTTTTAGTTGATGTATTACGCGGTCGAGCGTACGCATTGCAGCGTTGTACCCGTCGCGTAGGTCGGCTAGGTCGCCTGTTTCGTATAGTGGCAGATGGTAGAACGGTGTTTCTGTTGCCATGATTGTGTACCTTTACTCGGTCGGCGGAATTGGGTAGCCTTCTGCGGTTTTTTTGAGCTTGCTGAGGTCGGTAACGGTGAATATTTCCGTTCCGGTACGGTTTAATATGTGGTTGAGAGTGGTACCGAGAGTTTGCGCATTAGTTCCGGTCAGACCTAGCGCTTTTATGAATGCGGCTAGGCCGTCCGGTAGCACGTTGTTGTTCAATGCTAGGTCTGCTTTATCGCTGACGCTTTTTATTGCAGAGTCGATTTTATCCATTGATCCGTTGTATTGGTCAAGTAGATTTGCGGCATTTCCCGCTTCATACTTTTCCAGTTCATAATTAGTGGTGTTAACCATGATTTATCCTTTCATGCTAACGATGGGTATTGTTCACCGGTGGTTGGATTAGTGACGCGTGGTGTGGCGTCATTGAATATGGTAAGGTTGCCGATTGCGGACGTTTCGTCGGTTCGGTGCTCGGCTAGTTTGCCGGTATTAATATCGGCTATCTGTGTGACGCGTGCGCCGTACACCGCTAGTTCGCGGTACAAATCACGAAGCGCTGTCTTACTATCAGTATATTCGCCTTTAGTAACATTCCATACTAACTGTGTGTCTCCTATGTGGTCGATTTGTTCTTGCAGTTGCGCTATGGCCGCACCGTAGTCGTTTATGTGCGCTTCAATATTTTTTATTCTTGTATCATAGTCGGCTAACGTTTTGTTTATGTCGGTTACGATTTCGTCAAGATATGCCGTTATGTGGTCGATTTCACACGCAATGTGCTTTATTATTTCCTCTTGACTTTTAGCGTTCCAATAGAACGCGGGTATGGCGGGCGTGTACGGCCATACCGAGAAAAACGGTAGTAGTGGAAACATGTGCATTATCCTTTCAGTAGTTGTTTATGTTTACCGTCCATAACGGGCTGAAACATGTTTCAAGATGTTCAAGCAACAATACGTCAATATCGACGTATTCGCCGTTGCGTATGCGATTGACCTTGTTCATGAAATCGCCGTTTGCGATAGTTTCGTACTGATTATCGGTCGCGTTGCTCGCGTAGTCTTGGTTTTCGGCTAGCTGTGTGGCGGGAAAATCGGAAAACACGGTGCGCATTTTATGCCATGTGTCCATATCGGATAGCATGATACCGGAATTGCCGTCAACCGCCGCGTACAACGGTTTCAGGGTCGGCATTATTTCAGCGATCAATCGTAGGAAATGCCGTTTCCATCGGCTTGCAGGCAATACGCCTAGTTCGCGGTCATAGAAACGGTTTTCGATTTTCTTGCAGCAACGCACATATTGCGCGTCATCGTAAGCAACGTTCCGCCAAGACCATGCGGCATTGTCCCAGTCAATACCGCCCGGCACATCGAGCAGTTCGCCGAACGTGTACGTCATCACGCCGTGGAAATCGTCGCGCGATTCGCACGGCTGATAATAGTCTATGTCATTCTGCACGGTCATCGTCGTTCATTCTTTCAACATCCGTCAAGTAAGCGTAGTTACGGGAAACATTGTCTTCGTTCCACACAACCTGTATCGGTTCCTTGAGGTATTTTCTAAACCTTTTGTTGAGAATATCGCACGCGGCACGCCGTTCCTCAAGTTCGCTGAGTGCGCGTAGATCGGTCGGCTCCCCGTAATCGTTGATTTCGTCGGCTGTTTGTCGTTCCATTTTCAACGGGAGGTTTTTAATGCCCAGCGATTGATAGAACGCGTTCCAAGTGTTCTGAATATCGTTCTGCAATTCCATGCCGATATATTCGACGTTCGTTTTCAAAACGTTGGCTTTCATGGAATCGGTGAAGCCCGGTGTCGCCATGATTGCCATTTCACCGCCTGAGATTTGCTTGATAACGTTGATGCCCGCCGTTTGCTGTCCGGCTGGAACCTCCAATATGAACGGCGTTTTCTGATTGAAACGATTTTGCCGCCGCGTCATGTACAAATCTTCTATTTCATGCGCGAAAAATTCAATCGTCGGAATGAGCGGCGTACGGGCGCGATTGGCGTAGATGAACACGCCATTGGAGTTGTTCACCGGAAAACGCCAGCCGTTGATACCGTAACTATCCCATTTCTTCGGTTTGTAATACACATTGAAATTCGATGTAGTCACCGCTTGCGTGCTGAAAAACACTCCCGGCTTACTATGCGGGAACGCGATTGTGGCGTAACCGAAATACAGCAGATTGTATTCAAGAAACCATGCGTCGCAAGTTTTCGGCAGATTCAGCCACTTGAAACGAGATAGCGCGATATTCAACATTTGCGAATACGCCATCGAATACGCTTGCGAATTGAGCGCTTCGGATTGCTGCCACATCGGTGCGCCGCGTTCGCCCATTTCCGCACGGGTCAACGATCTTTTGTGCGTGCGTTTACGTCCCATACTTTCCCACCTTATAGATTGTCGTGTACGAAGTCGCCGCCGACTTCCTCGGGTCTGTTCCATATTGTAACACCGGAACTGAAAATATCCCTGATTGTCTGCAATTGTTCGTTTTGCGCAAATGGGCAGATAAGCCATATGTCCGCGGTCTGCCAATACGTGAAATGCTTGCAAGGCGTCAACGACGGACGGCTGTAAAGTTTGTTGCTTGCGATGCCATAGCGCAGCATGTAATCGCCCGCCGCCGCTATTGCGCCATTGTCTTCGGTGACGATTTTAACGGTCATGGTGTCAAGCCTCGTCGCCTGTTTGAAGTTGTCGCCGCCATACGCGCCAACGGGTCGCGCGGGATGATTGAGCAAATCGCGCCACGCCATGCTGACATTAGACCGCGTGTTTACCATGACACGTTTCGCATTATCCACGCTCTGATTGCGTGATGCCGACGCATTCGCGTTCGCCGTGTTCGCGCTTGTTGCGGTCATGTCGGTTGCAGCGCTTGTAGCGTATTCGTTGTTACGGTTAGCCTGCGTGTTCGCGCGCGTTGTCACGTTGGTTGCTTGCGTTATCGAATGCTGTGTTTGCTCGCTGTTAGCTCTGTTTGCATTTTTCGCTTTCGTATTGGCGACATCGTTGGCTGTGCGGTTGAGTTCTTCGTTATTGGTTATGGCGACACCGGTATTGTAACCTTGCAGTGCAGCGCTGCCGATAGCCATGGAACCGGCTACCAACGGTGACGCCGCGCCACCGGTGCCGATTACTAGCGCCGCCCCGGCCATTGTGCCTATCGCGCTTGCGACGCTTGACAACGCTTGTGTTTGAGATCCCTCTATAAACGCCTTGTTCTGCAATGTGTTGTCTTGAGCGACATCAAGATTTATCTTGATTGTGGCGGTGTTTAAATCATCGTTCTGCCGCGCGGTTGAATATGTCAGATTATCAGTACGCACACTATTGGACTCGTCTTTCACCGCGGTGTCACGCTGATTGGCACGCGCCGTGTTCGATACCGCCGCGGCGCTGCTGCGATACGTGTTATTTTGTGCCGTGTTTGCCGAACGCGCGCCGTTTTCGTACGATATAACGGCGTTTTCGCGAGCTTGCGCGACTTCTCGATTGTATGCGTCGGCACGGTGCGCGTCAATTGCGCGACGTTGCAACGCGTATGTCGGTATGTCGTGCGATATGAGCGTTTTGAGCACGTCCGCGTTCGGCACGTCGCCGGTAATGCTACTTCCGTCGATAGCGTTAACGGTAATGGATGTATCGCCGTCGCTTCCGATTCCGTCAAGCCATGCTATTTGCCGCAATATCGGATAACTTAGAGACGTGACGGTCTGTACCGAGAGTCGTCCGCAATCAGCGATTTCCACACGGGCTTTATTGCCGATATTGTCGGATATTTCCAAGTACGCGTACGGCGCAAGATACAAGCGTGTTATTCGTTCGTATTCACTAGCATACCCGAAATCATCGATAGTCAAATCAATATCGGATATTTTTGCCCGTGCGCCGTTGACTGTATGCCATGCGACGCCGTTCACAGTAACGCCGTTACCAAGTCGCAGCATGTTTGCGGTAGCGACGAAAACCGCTGTAATCTGCGACATGATATGTGGATAATATGTGAAAAGCGTGTCGAAATATTCGCCCGAGATTTTGGACGATTCGAGCGCATACATGCTTACGTTGCTTGCAGTGAGATTATCGATTGAATGGTATGATGTACCCGCGCCGGTGACGTTTGACGTGTAAATGTCACCGGCACCCCATGAGAAGCCCGTTACCGTGCCGTCGTTATTGCTGTATGTCGGATCGCTGTCCGTGATGTTTGAACCGCGCACGTTACTCATGGTTTGCAATTGCTCGGTTGAAAACGTTGCGGCAACACAAATGTATCTTGCACCGTTTTGCAGATTAACCGGCGTGCTTTTCCTGACGTTTACTGCTGCACTACCATAATCAACGTCGGGCAGCGTGAAATCACGACAATTCGCGCGCGGGTTTTTCAACAGTTCTTGCGGTGTCGTTTCCGTCAATGGCGCGTGTCCGCGTGACAATAGTAGACCGTTGATTGTGGTGCTGTTGATATAGTCCGTCCATACGTCGCGCATAAGCGTGCATGTTGTCGTGTTCGGTGCTTCCGCGCGTACGGAAGTGACGAAAAAATGATAACGTGTCTGTACGTCGGTTTTTTGATACGGCGTATTGATAATGTCATGTGAAAAGTCAACGACGATGTAATTATACTGTTGTGCCGTCATGTAAGGCACGGGCAATTTTATGCCGTCCGCGTCGGCACGCGCGATGTACATGTTCGTTGTCAGCTTGACGGTTTCGCCATCCAGTTTATCAAACCATGCGTCCCTTGTAGTGTTATCGGGGAATTTCACGACATCGTGGTAATCATCGTACCAATTCACGCGACACAACTTGATTACCGTGTTTGGCGTCCAAACATTGTAATCAAAAACGTTGCGGTACTGTCCGTATACGCGCGTATCCGTATCGGGGAACGTTGTTGCGTTTTGCAGATGTGGAAAATCCATATCGCGCCTTTCCTATACGAAAAAATGAGTGGTGCTTCACATGAAACACCACTCATTTTATACCATAGTCGATTCAGACTATTTGACGGTGAACGTGCATGTCGCGGAATGTTCCGTAGTCTCGCCGTTCGGGTCAACATACGTGGCGGTGCCCGTCACGGTAATGACATCACCGGCAACAAGGCCATCACGTTGGACATGCAAGCGCGCTTGGTCATCAACGAACGTATTCACGTTGAGGTCGAACGCAGCACCGTGCGCGTCATCGCTGCTTGCGGCATGTTTCGCCGCAACCTCGTACGTCGCCGCGTTCGGTGCCACCTGAACAGCGGTGCCGGTCGGCGTGACGGACGCGGTGAGCTTAGGCGTGAGCTGCATCAAATCACCTGCCTTGACGGTACCCGTAGCCGGGGTCAGCGTGAAACCTGTCACGGTCTGCGTCACAACATTGATGGAGGTACCCGCATCGGTGGTGAACAATGCGCACGGTGTGAACGGCGACACGCCATAAATGCCCCAGTGGTTGAGATATAGTGTGTTGGAAAGTGTTTGCGGATTATAGAACTGAGTAGTGCCGTACAGCGTATCGCGAACCTGATACCAATCGGTCGAAACAAGCAACGCCACCGCGCCCGGAATGCCGAGACTCGGCACCTGAATGATACGATACGGCACGTCGGCTTTATTCAACTGGAACACAGCCGACAACGCATCAACATCGAGCGACGCGATATATTCCGGTTCAATCAGCAACACCATTTGTTGCGGATTAGCATACGCCGGAATATCGGTGACGTTCAACGCGTTGTACTGCGTTGACGGAAACTGCATACGCCCCGCGGTCGCACGCAATGCCTTAAGCAGCGTCTTAGCGGTGGTTTCGTCGCTTGGCACCGCGTCAAGATGCACCTTGTAGAAACCAAGATTTTGCTCATAATGACGAATCAGCGCAAGCATGATGTTCATTTCGTCGTAATTGTCGCTGTTGCGTGGTGTTTCCATAATCTGCGCAATGAAACGGTTCAGGCCGAAATCATCGACAAACGCCTGACGCAATTCGTCATCGGTCCATGAAATCGGGTATTGGTCCTTGCGGTTCATTTCATAAAACCACACCGCCGCTTCGGGACGGTGCATCTTCAGCAAATCTTCCGTATCGTCCTTGTATCCGTGCGCCTTAATCCACTTGACTGCGATTTCCTGTACGGTCGAACCCCAATAGAGATTTTCCTTTTTGAAAATCGAAAGCGGGTTTTCAAACGGTGTGTTCTGCGCCATCACGGTAAGTCCGATGCGATTGACCATATTCCAAACACAGTCGTTCAAATATTGGCGATTCATCGGGTCGAACAAGTAGCGCATGGTGTTAGCTACGCCGGTTTGCGTAGCACTTGGAATACGTTGCTGATAATCGTCCGTACCCTTGGTACGTACCTTATCCAAAATTGTCGCATTGTCTACAGCCATAATATTTTCTCCTATCGATTAAAGCGTGTAATCGAGGTTTTCCAAGTCCTCTGCCGCGGCCTGTGCGATTGCTTCCGCCGCGTCATCGTCGTTTTCCTTGACGGTCGCGCCGTTTTCGACCATCTGCGCGACGGAATCGGCGAAATTATCGTATATGCCGTCGATTCGATCGCTGATTGCGTCCGTGCGGTCGCTTAATGCGTTCACCTTGTCCAACACGTCGCGCAGCATGTCGCGCAAGTCATCGAACTCGCCCGCGCGATGCGCTTCATCGGAAGTGAGGTCATCGCGTTCGGCGGTGTCCCTTTCCTCGGAAGTTTCGTCATCCATTATCGTTTTCCTTTCATATATGAAAAAAGTCGTACCGGCGAACGAATACCGAACCGGCACGACTTAAGAATAGCATACTTGCAACATGATTCCCAACGACGGACGGCACGCTTTTCCCTCACGGCCATATCATTGGCGGAGTCAACCGTGGTTATCAATGATAATGTTTTATCGCCCTCGTTACGACACCTTGCGTATGCCGTGGTTATTTTACACCGAAATTTCTGAGTATTTCACTCACGGCGTGTTGCGTTTCCACCATATCATAACGCAGATACCCCAGTGCATAATATGACGTGAGATTTCTAATCAACTCTTTCGCCATGTTCGCGGTAAGATAGTTCAATTTGTTATCATCCCTTGTGATTGCGAAATACGGCACATGCGTGCCGCCATCGTATTTCGAGGATACGAAGACGTATCCGCAACGCAAATCGACATAGACGCCGTATTCGTGTCGCAGCCATCGGAAAACATACGTAAGTCTTGCATGCCCGTGCGGTTTTTCGATGAAATCGGTGTCATGTCGTTTGAATCTGTTTTTTGCGGTCATGTCATCGTTGTTCTTCAGCATACGTCCCGACACTGTATTCTTTGTTTTCTGTTCGGCGTACGCGTCATCCCGTACATAGTCGAACAGACACGTTTTCCCGCCCAGCCATTGCAAGCCAAACTCAGGCTCCAACGGTACGTCATAATGTTGGAAATACGGGTTGAAAGCGTCGCAAGCATTACCGAGCAGAAATATTCTCGGTTTGCGCAGTTCCGTATCGTCAGCACGTTCGCGCGTGACGGTATCCACAAGTTTCGCCAATTGCTCGAACTCGTTTTTCAGATACGTGTGATACCTATCATCTTTATCTATGATGATTTCATCCATACAAATATTGCGCACGTTAACGTATGTGCTTTTCTTTTTCTGCTGCTGCAACGACAATGGTATAAAATACCCAATTGTTTCCCATTCGTTTTCTTTCTTACCGGTTTTCTTTCTACGAATTTCGGCTATTTTATTGGTTGTCCGAAATTCATAATCGGGGAAAATGTCATCTTGCACAATGCGACTGAAATAGTTCGCCGCAACGTCGTTGTTTTCCTCGCGAAAGCGTGTCACTTCAACGAAACAGTATCCGTTTTTTAGATAGTCCTCTATCATGTATTTTCGCACGCCGTATGTCTTGCCTAAACCGCGTGCGCCGATAATCATATTCACATCTGCGTTTCGCGGCAATATCAGCGTCTTAAGCCGGTCATAATAATATTTCGCCATCAATACTCACAATCATAGGTTTACCATCACGTACGATAAGTTCGCGCGGTGTCGTTTCCACATTTCGATTATACGCGTATGACATGTACGCTAGATTCTCGCCGTTCGCCTGTTTGTCCGATTCGCCCAGCCATCTACCGGACGGATACAACGCTATCGCTTCGGGTACGTCAACATGATACGTCGCGCCCCGATAATCGGTGACGGTTCCGACGTACCTATCCCACACATGCGGGCGGTTACGTTGCAGCGTGTGGCAAATCTCATAATCCACTAACACGTCATAACCGAGCGACATTTGTACGGTTTCGCGGAAACCGTGCCCCGCATGCATGACTTCCGCTATAAAATCTTCAATGGTGTACACACCGTCCGGTCGCGGGAGCCCGGCGCAAGTGACATGTACGCGCCCGTTCTTGTCCAAACTAACGCGTGCTTTGTTCCACAATTCCATATGTTCGGTATAACGCGTGATACCGCCACAGTCCTCAACCTCGAATTTTCCGATATGATCTAGCGTTGACGCAATGTCGGATGCTGTGGTTCGGACGCGTCGCATGGTGCGGTTGATCGCGTTTTCAATCGCGTTATGTAGAGGTTTGAGCGCGTCCAGCAATTCCGCGTCGCTCACATCGTTATCACAACTGATTTTCAGGCTATCGGTGTCGCCGCCCGTGACCACTACGCGTGCGCCGAAATGACGATATATCAACATCATGGCTATCAATAGGTGCATTCTGCTACCCGCTACGATTCGCATTCCGTACGTGTATAGGACACGTGGTGTTTTCGGGCGTTTTTTCGCAAAATTCTCGGGAGTGCAAACAGTGGTTTTATCAACTTCAAGTTCACCGGTTTCCGTCACACGATAATCCGCTTTCATAACGTCTTGTGCCTGTGTGCCGTATATGCCATTAAATTGTCCCTTAACAGTGGAACCATAATAAGATTGTAGAAATTTCATGCTCAACGTTCCCGCTTTCGCGTCGCGTGCGATTCCCTCAGGTATAGACTCGGGTATTTCACCCGCGTACGCCGTGCCCTCGTGATACCGTTTAATCAGATTTTTCACGTCGGTTTTTCGTGCGAAAAGCATGTTGGATTGTAGAGTCACGTAATCGGGCGGAACAATCGTCTTAGAGGTTGCTTCACCGTATAATACATGCATTCCGTCAAACTCGTACACTTGCGCTATGTTCCACAATTCGATTTCATTAACATGTAATATGCATTCGTCCGCCCGATACAATTTCCCGAACGCGTACGTCGGGTTAACGGCACTGTCAACGTAACCGTGCGCCCTAACACTGTTTTCCTGTGTTTTCGCACGTTCGTTATTGCTGTAATCGGTATCCGCTTGCAACGTTTTCACAAACTTGGAACGCGGGCATATCGCAATGCCCCACGTATCGAAACATGTATTTTTACGCAACCTGAGATTAACGAATCTCACAGCCGCATGCAATCCCGCAAGAAACGGGTCATCATAATTCGACAACACATCTTCAAGCGATGTATTAACAACGCGTTCACAAACGATCTGCAAAATATCCGCAGGCGCTGTAGCGAATTTCACCGGCAACCGTCGCCCGTTAATGAATGCGTGATGCATTGACGTAACGTCCAAGGACGCGACATTATCCACGACAACGCTAGCGGTTTTAGCACTCGTAAACGTCAAACCGCCACGGAAACATGCTTTGCGCAGCGCGTAAGATTCGTAATCTTTCGGAAATTCCTGATTGCACGTCAGCTCGAAAGCACGTTGCAATGTGATTTTCTTACCACCTTGCAACATGACTCGCCGCCCACCAATCTCACGCCGCGCCATCTGCCGCACAAGCGACGTCTTGGTAAGCACACGACACCCCAGCATGTCCGGCGTAAGCCAATGATTCGCGCGCAGCAACCATTGCAAATATTGGGGTATCACTTGCACATCACGACGTGCGTAAAACATTTCCTCTTCGGTCAACGGCGTTTCGGGCGTACGTACAAGCGAGTAATCCCAATCACCTACCGCTTTCGGCAACCCGCATGTCTCGCCCATCGCGCGCAGCCCGCCCATTTCAAGGTAAAACGTGTCCCAAAAACGGCACACTACATCATCACCGATACACAAATCTAGAGTATATACACTCGTGGCGGTTTGCGCATTAGCGGTAATCGTATACGACTGCGCCAATTCCAACATGAGCGTCTGCATGTCGAACATGAGATTATATGCCGCGATTATCGGAGTATAGCCGTGCGCGCCCCCATATTCAATAAGATCGTCAATGTATGTCAACGCTTCGGACGTGTGCCGGTAAAACCGCACATCATCCGAAACGGAATCATACGACTCTAACGGCGTGTCACGCAAATCGTTGAAAATGTACAATATCGGATACGCGCGCGTTTCGGTGCCCGCACCAATGTTCGTTGTTTCGGTGTCGAATATCGCCGCTACCCTAAATTCCTTGCGTTCTTTCATCGTATCACGTCGGGTGAAACCGCTAATAGCCATATCGGGCTTCCGCCGTCAACGTCCGTATAATCCTCTAATTCGCCCATGTGCATTTTCATGTTTTTGGCGTACTCCAGCACCTTTTCGTTTCGTTGCATGATAGTATCAAAAAGCTCGCTGAGCGAATCGGCGTCATATGCTTGCATAATGGTTTCTAATCGTTTGTTCGGCGGCACGTTCGACTTCTGCCATATATTTTGTGTGTATCGCCAAAACACCTTGACTTTTTCCCGCCCGAGATCGCCCAACGCGCTCGGCATACCTTTCGACGCCATTCGCATTTCCTCACGAAAGATGTTGAACGAACGAGCCCGTTCCCTCGCACGCCCTTTGCCGCCGCGCACCTCGCTCACCTGTTGCACGAGCTTATCGGCGGTTTCGTTCGCACGCTGATACAGTTCATTCCGCATGCCGCTATTACGGACACGGCCAACATACGTGTTTTTCAACTGCGTTTCAAGCCGTTGAATGTAAGCGCGTCGTGCGTTCGCTTCGCTTTCGGGCATAGTGTCGGTAATGCTTTTTTTCAGACTGTTTATCGCGCGACGTACGCGCTTGCGTTTCGCGGTCAATAAGTCCGCTTGTTTATGCGCTCTAGGCATGTTCACCACCTTATAAAAAAAGTGCCATAACAATTTATGGCACTTTTTTGTTTCATTCCGAACTACTTGATTTCAAGCGATTTCGTGGAACGGCCACCACCCAGCGGTGTCTGCTTGACCGCGACGGTGATACCGTCCGGCGCGTTGAAATCAGGGAACATATCGTAGATATCCAATACGCTACGGTAGATACCCTGTGACTGGCTGAAATACGTGTTGCCGTCCTTTGCGAAAAGATAGACGTTCGCGCATTTCTGACCCGTCTGAGAACGCACGCCCGGCGCAATGTAAGCGCCAATAACCGTCAACGGTTCCGCGCCGCGCCCGTTCAGCGACAACGCGTTGTTACGCGCGTTGACGATGGCGCGTTTTCCCTCGAACGTACTGTTGTCCATAGTGCAAATGTAACGGTAGGAATCAACGGTGTTCTGTGCGGTTTCATTCACGGTGGTGTCGTTCATCTGTTCGTTTTCCTCGTTCATTTCAGTTCCTTTCAGAATTCAATATCGTTGTCGGTGTCGGTATCGGTGCCGGTTACGTCAGTCGCGACGCGTTCGGCGTGCTCGATGAACGTTTCAACGTCCATCACGTACACGGTCTTATCAACCGTGATATCGTCAACCAATACGTTGACGATACCGGCGTCCATAAGCACTTTAACAGCCATTTCAACGTTACGAACGTTTCCGGTGGTGTGGAACGTCTGTGCTACGCCGTCCCGGTCATAATAGCTTATGGTGCTATCAGCGATTACCTTACGAATCTTTCGCATGTTTGTTATCCTTTGTATCTGTTTTTTTGTCAACCATTTTTGGCGACATAAATATTTATAGCACAAAAAATCGGCGTGCGCAAAAAAGCGACACGCCGATTATTGATATTGATTCTCAATAACGCAAAATCTGCCCCGGATAAATCAAACTCGGGTTAGATAAACCGTTAAGCGACGCGACACGCGCCCAATCACCGCCGAAAATCGACCACAAAGACTCACCGGACGCAACCGTATGCGTACGCGCCGTATCCGGCTGCGCAACCACGCCACCGCCATAACACACGGTTTCACCCGGATAAATCATCGCCGAATTGCCTGACCCATACCCGTACCATGACTGCCACGGCAACAGTCCGGTGCGCTCGGCAATGCCCGACAACGTGTCACCCGACGCGACCACCACACAAGCAGACTGCGACGCACTCCCACCGGCGTTCGTTTCCGGCGCGGATACATTCGCACCGTCACCATGCGCGTATGCATCCCACTGCCACCGTTCGCCCCTGAAATAATTCAAGTCCAAACGTCCGGCATAACCCGACACATAACCGTTCGACGTGTACTGACGCATAGCTTCACCATATGCGCCGTATAACCACGGCGTTTCCTGATAACCGGTCACGTTCATAGACGCGTACTGTGCGACCCACACACCGCAATGCTCCCGCACGTATGAGGTAAGCTGCCCCAGCGCTGACGCCTGAACATACACAATCGGCCACACCTGTGTACGGTCATGCACGCGACGAACCCACGTTTCAACCCATGTGCCATTGCCAAAACTCGGGTTATCCTGAGATTCCCAGTCCAAAACAAGCACGGCATTTCCGACGTATCCGCGCACGTTGTCAATGAAAAAGTCGGCTTCCGTGTTCGCGTCACGCCCCATAGCGTAATGATATACGCCGATGCTTTTACCGCTGTCCACTGCACGTCCCAGCTGATAATTCGCCGCCTGATTCACACCATCGATCAGACACATGTTGTTGAAACCGCCAACACCCCATGTGGCACCCGCTACAACGAAATCAGCGTCCAACGTATACGTATCAATATCACACTGCCAATTGCTCACGTCCACCCCGCGCATGTCCGCGCTTGCAGACGGCGCAAAAAGCAACGACAATGCGCATACGCATGCCAACACGCTACGCCATATTCGTAACACCATCATCCCCCTTATTATCCTTGAGCAATGCAATAAGTTCTTCGGTCAACACATTGTTCTTAGTCATCAAATCATTAAAATCACTGAACGTCGTAGCGATAAACCACGCCATACCGCAGCACGCAACAATCGGAAAACCAACACTGCCGACAACGGTTACAAGCGAACTAACATCCATCAAAACACCTCACAAATAAAAAAGGTCATGACACATCAAACGACATGCCATGACCCAATATATCACAATCACGTAGCCTATCCGGGAATTGAACCCGACACGCACATCTTATAAGGATGCCGCTCTAACCACTGAGCTAATAGGCCATCACCACACCTCATCCCGCCCATAAACCTCGCCGCATCAAATCAACAATATCACGACAATACGCAAACACATAATCCGACACATACGAATCACATTTAAACCACTTCGTACCCATGGCGACAATCCTAACATGACGTTCGCCACGAACCCGATACCCCTTGATGAAATCGCAAGTATTACGCTTACAAAACATGGTCAATCTCTTTCCAGCAAAGGTGTGTCAGCCAATCGTAATCACCTGTTAATCCGATACCCCAAACATACCATACCCGGAACATAAAACACGCCATCGTCAAGCACATCCCTAAGCCCATATGCATCAATGCAATCGACAAACCGAGTTTCGATTAAACAATCAGACGCAATATCAACAAAATACACGAACACATCATAAATACTATTAACGTTAAAATCAATCGAATTAGACAACGCTTCAATATTCATGAAACTCATTTTTAATCACTCCTATTTTTCAATAGTGTTTATACTATCACTATTCAATATACCACACCGCGCAACACGACACGCCACAAGCGCACCGTCTTCTCACGCTCACTTCCGCGTACCACACCACACAGCACATGTCAAATACACACGGCGTGTCGGGTGTATCATCACCGCTTAATGGGAACCATTCTCAATATGGGTTGTCTATCCGC
>OGRA01002406.1_pt1 | contig 15731 bp, 9 predicted proteins | sample 1553351 | NCBI WGS metagenome assembly OGRA01 (sample SAMEA2580056, study PRJEB22360) | human gut metagenome | biome: human gut; feature: human-associated habitat; material: faeces | place: Denmark | collected 2008/2010
TGAGAATAACCGGGACAGAGAGAATAACCGGGAGAATAACAAAGATAATAGCCGGGAAAACAGTCGGGAGAATCGGGAGAACAACCGTGATAATAACAGGGAGAACAACCGAAACAATCGCCCGAAACAAAGGCCGAGAGCTAATAACGATAAGCAATCCAACAATGACAAGCCTGCGAATAATGACAAACCTCAGCAACCGATCAAACAGGCCAGACCTGATAAAACGGAGAATAGGCCAGAGACAAAGCCTGAGGCTTAAAAAGTTCATTGCCGCCTGTGTAACATGCTTCTTATGCTTCTCTTGCGAGAATGAAGCTGTATACGATCAGTATCAAGCTATCCAAAACACCTCGTGGGAGAAGAATAAGGAGTACTATTTCACTTTCTTGATTGAGGATATATCGGTTCCGTACGACCTAACCTTGGAAGTACGGAACAATAATATGTATCCGTATCAGAACCTATGGGTATTTTGCAGCGAGGAACTTCCGATAGGTCCTTTAAAAAGGGATACGATCGAATGTATGTTAGCTGATGAGTTTGGGAAATGGTATGGGCACGGGATCTCCCTGTTTCAATCCAGTTTCCCGATACGATCTGCTTACTATTTCCCCGTTAAAGGGCAATATACCTTTAGCTTCCGGCAGGGGATGCGTAACGACCAACTTCCGGGCATTCAGGAAATCGGCTTACGGGTCTTACCTTCTTCCACTAACGCTCCTTCCGGGAAGCGTCCAAACGAAGAAAAATAAACAATAAGATCGTAAATCCCCAGAGCGAGGAACCTCCATAGCTAAAGAAAGGCAAGGGAATGCCGATAACCGGAGTCAATCCCGTCACCATGCCGACATTAATCGCCAGATGGAAAAAGAATATGGAGGCTACGCTATAGCCATAGACTCGCCCGAAAGCATTATCTTGCCGCTCCGCCAATACAATCAGACGAAGAATAAAAAGTCCGAATACGATCAATACGGCAGAGGCTCCCAAAAAGCCTTGCTCCTCGCCTACCGTACAAAAGATAAAATCCGTATCCTGTTCCGGCACATACTTCAATTTGGTCTGCGTCCCATTCAAGAATCCTTTTCCGGATAATCCTCCGGAACCGATAGCGATCTTGGATTGATTCACATTATACCCCGCTCCGCTAGGATCATCCTCCAAGCCTAAAGAGACTTTAATACGAATTTGTTGGTGAGGTTCCAATATGTCATTAAACACATAATCCACAGAAAATAGGAAACCGATAGAACCTAAAGCGAACAGAGCGATTAACGCATAATGCCATACCCAGTTTCGAATGGATAAATAGAATAAATAGATTGATGCGGCTCCTACCAAGCCTATCGATATCCAAGCGAAGTTTACCGGGACAAACAAAGAAACGACATACCCGATCAAGAATGTCGAAGCAATTCCCCCAAGCATGATCTTAACGCTTATATAATCTTTACGGACACTCCCAACTAATCCCATGGTTATTAATAAGACAAGGCAAGAGACGATTAATTCACCCAATGGGGTAATACCCACCATCACCTCTGAATATTTCATTCCCGTAACGAAAAAGACGACCGCACAAACTCCTATCAACAAAATATATCCAGTCATTCCTTCCCGGTATAACATCAGGAAGAATGCCAAGTAAACCAATGCCGACCCCGTCTCTTTCTGTAAAAGAATACAAACCATCGGCAAGAAGATCAAGAACAAAGTGATTGAGAAATTCTTGACCGTCGTTAGCTTAAAGCCATAGCCATTCATAAACTTCGCCACGGCCAAAGCGGTAGCGAACTTAGCCAACTCCGCTGGTTGCAAACGGATAGGTCCCAATACGAGCCAAGAATGCGATCCCTTGATATTAGGTGCTAAAAATATAGTGGCGATCAACAATACGATCACGCACGCATAGATCAGATAGGCGAATATATCGAAGAAGTCACTTTCCAGCATCAATATGACGAAAATAAGGGCGAGTGAGGTACCGATCCAAATCATCTGCATCCCCGGACGGCCCGACGGGTCGAACAAGCCAACGTTATCAAACTCGTAGCTCGCCCCACAAATACTAAACCAACCGGCGATTACCATAATCAAATACAACAAAATGGTAATCCAGTCTACCGACTTCCATATTTCCGTTTTCCTATAGCGCATTGTTCGGTAGTATTACGGCATTCATAATATATTCCTCCGTCGCCTTGTTAGCCTCGGATATTTCTCCTTTCAAATATTTCTCCAACATCAATTTACCGATAGGCACCGCATAGGTAGCACCGAATCCGGCGTTTTCCACAAACACGGCAATGGCGACCTTCGGCTTTTGATAAGGAGCGAATCCCATAAAAATAGAATGGTCCTTACCATGCGGATTCTCCGACGTTCCCGTCTTTCCACAAACCTCGATATCCGGTAAAGCCGCCCCACGACAGGTTCCACCATAAGCGGTTCCCGTAACAGCCCCTCGCATACCCTCGGCAATATAACTATAATAATGCGTATCCACCGATGTATAATGCCTCTTACTATATAATGTATTCAGCGGAGTGTCTTGAATCTCTTTCACGACATGCGGAGTAATATAATATCCCCGATTAGCGACAGTAGCCGCCAAATTACAGATTTGCAAAGGCGTAGCCAATATCTCACCCTGACCGATAGCGATCGAGATAACCGTACTGGAATTCCAACGTCCCCGGTACACCTTATCGTAGAACTTACTATTCGGGATGAACCCTCGCTTCTCTCCCGGAAGATCGATTCCCAACTTATAGCCATATCCCATTGAGACCATGTGGTTCTTCCAAACCTCAAAAGCCTCCTGTACCGACGGATATCGCTTCCGGCTGTCGATCATATCATGCAGTCCCCAAGGGAAAAAAGAGTTACAAGAGGTCGCCAACGCCCCGACCAGATTCAGAGGAGACGGATGCCCGTGACAAGCCGGCTTACCTCCCCGGAAGGTATATCCATGCGCACAGGTATATTGAGTTTCCGGGGTAATCACACCTTCTTGCAAGAAGATCAAACCTTGGGTCGGTTTAAAAGTAGATCCGGGAGGATATTGCGCCATGAGCGGACGGTTGAACAGAGGTTTCAACGGGTCCTTCTGCAAAGCCACGTAGTTCTTTCCCCGCTGGCGCCCGATCAAGATACTCGGATCATACGTAGGGGCGGAAACCATACAAAGCACCTCCCCTGTCTCCGGCTCTATCATCACGATACCCCCTAATTTATTCTGCATTAACTTCTCCCCATAAGCCTGCAAGTCCATATCCAAGGATAATTTCAAGTTTTTGCCGGATTCCGGCTGGATATCGTGCAGGCCTTCCTCGTATCGCCCCTTGATACGTCCGTGAGCGTCACGCAACAGGATCTCGACTCCTTTCACGCCCCGCAAATATTCCTCGTACGATTGCTCGATCCCGGTCCTGCCGGAGTAATCGCCTTGTGTATAATAAGCGTCATTCTCTATATCTTTCCGGTTTACCTCGCCGATATTTCCCAGCACAAGAGCGGCATTGGGATACTCGTATTGGCGGATCGTGCGATTCTGGATATAGAAGCCGGGAAATTTGTATAACTTCTCCTGCAACACGCCATATTCCTGCGCGGAAAGCTGGTTCATAAATACTTGAGGGACATAGGAAGAATAACCGGGATTTAACCGCCGGTTCTTAATATCCGCTATACGTTTGAGGAATTGCTCTTTCGTGATGCCCAGCACATCACAGAAATCGAGGGTATCGAAAGGCTGTATCTCACGCATGATAAGCATCACGTCGTAAGCGGGCTGGTTATAGACCAACAATTTACCATTACGATCGTACATCATACCCCGGGAAGGATATAAGGTTTTTTTCAAGAAAGCGTTACTATCCGCCCAAGCTTTATAATCGTTGTCGACCACCTGAAGGATGAACAAACGGATAATAAAGATGATAACCAACAGGATCACCGCCCCACCTAAGACATAGCGCCTGTTCTCAAACTCATACTTGGTATTATTCTCCACTTTTCTGAGACTCTATATTGAATGCTTCTACCGTACAAATCAATAAGGTTGTCATCACCACGCTCGAGAGGATACGGACAACCAGAAACAACGGGTCAAATAAAGTCAACGACTCAATCACAAAAAGAGTCGTATGTTGTATCAACACAAACGATAACACATATCGGAAAAAGCCTCCGAAACCAAAGGTCTTATAAGACGGGTAAATACCTTCCGGCAAATCTTTCCCCATGAATACACGGATTAACGGCTCCCTGCAAAATCCCGCCAATGTACAGGCGGCCGCATGCATACCCGGCGTGTTGCTGAACGTATCGATAACCACCCCGGCTATGAAAGAGAAGAAAACGACTTGCGTCCGTGAGCTACCGACCGGCATCTTAATAATGAAATAGAGATACAGAAACGGGGTAGCGATCCGCAAGAAATGAATGTTGTTCAAGACCAAGACCTGAATCAACACAAACACCACGAAATATATGAAACCACGCAGTAAATTATTAATCATTTCTTTTCGCCTCTTGTTCTACACCAATTTGCTCCGTCTGACGGAAATTCTTGATAATACGCACGTTGTTCAACGCTTGGAAATCCGTAGCCAACTCTACCTGTAATGAATAGAAATTATCATCGTGTTGTTTCTCGAAATCAGCGACCGTACCTACGATAATACCCGAGGGGAATACGGCGGAGTAACCGCTCGTCACGATCGTATCGCCTTTCTGGAACTCCACATGGCGCGGCAACTCATCGAGGTTGGCGTACAGCGTATTGCGTCCATTCCAGCTTAATGACCCGAAATAACTACTACCTAATACCTTACAACTCAACCGAAACTTAGGATTCAGCAACGGAATGATCACGGAGAAATGATCGGAAACCGTCGATACGATACCAACCACACCTCGTTCCGAGACAACTCCCATATCGGGCATGATCCCATCCAGCTTCCCTTTATTCACGGTAATATAATTGGACAAATGCGTGACACTGTTGTTCACTACATCCGCCACGACAAACGAATAAGGAAATTGCCCCGTCGAATCCGGTGCGAATCCCTTAAAACGAACCGTATCCGCGATCAGCGCATCTAACTGATCTTGCAGATCCAGCATTTGCAATTCCAACTGTCCGTTACGCTCCAATAACTCCTTATTAATATCCCGAAGATTCAAATAAGAAGTGAAAGATCCGGATATCGAGGCGATATATCCTGTCACGACATTCGCTGAGCTGAATATAATATTCCGTTGGTATGCGTTATTACGATAGACCAACATCAACGAAACAGCCTCAAGCAGAATGAACAAGAACCAATGCCTCTTCCCGATCAGGAATTCTAGTAACTTACGCATAGGAATTGAAAACTGAAAGTTGAGAATTGAAAATTGAAAAGAACCAGACCTATCGGCTCGCTAATTTTCAACTTTCAATTCTCAATTCCCAATTATTTTCTCTTATCGGATTAAGAAATTAAACTTCTCAATATTCTTCAAAGCGACTCCCGTACCTTTCGCCACGGCATGCAACGGATCCTCGGCGATATGGAACTGGATATTCATCTTATCCCGCAAGCGCTTATCCAAACCGCGAAGCATAGCGCCACCGCCAGCCAAATAGATACCGTTTTTCACGATATCGGCATATAACTCGGGAGGGGTTTGCTCCAAGGCACTCAAGATAGCCGCCTCGATCTTCGAGATAGACTTATCCAAACAGTGGGCGATCTCCTGATAAGAGACGGGTACCTCCATCGGTAAGGCAGTCATCTGATTCGGGCCGTGAACCACGTAATCCTCCGGAGCGTCTTCCAATACCGTAAGCGCGGAACCCACGTTGATCTTGATACGCTCGGCCATACGCTCACTCACCTTCACGTTGTGTTGGCGACGCATATACTCCACGATATCAGCCGTTAAATCGTCACCCGCCATACGGATTGATTTATTCGACACGATACCACCTAAGGAGATGACAGCGATCTCGGTAGTACCACCGCCTATATCCACGATCATATTACCCTCGGGGGCCAAGACATCTATACCGACACCGATAGCGGCAGCCATCGGCTCAAAAACCATGTACACATCACGTCCACCGGCATGCTCGGCAGAGTCTCGCACGGCACGTATCTCTACCTCCGTACTACCTGAAGGGATACCGATCACCATACGTAAGGACGGAGCGAACCAGCGCTTCCTTCCGCTCGCCATCTTGATAAAGCCGCGAATCATTTGCTCGGCAGCATAGAAATCCGCGATAACTCCCTCACGAAGCGGTCGTACGGTACGAATATTCGGGTGCGTCTTCTCGTACATCTCACGGGCCACCTTACCGACAGCCAGCACCTTGTCCGAGCGAGCATCCAAAGCAATCACCGAAGGTTCGTCTACCACCATCTTATCATTACACGTGATAATGGTATTAGCGGTACCCAAATCTATGGCAACTTCTTGTGTGAAAGAAAACAATCCCATTAGTCTTATTATTAATGTTTAAAATGACGAACACCTGTCTTCACCATAGCCAAACCATGTTGGTTACAGTACTCGACAGACAACTTATCATTGATAGAGCCTCCCGGCTGGATTACGGCCGTGATACCTGCTTGGTCTGCGATCTCAACGCAATCGGGGAACGGGAAGAAAGCGTCGGAAGCCATCACGGCGCCATTCAAGTCGAAGCCGAATGATTTAGCCTTCTCTATGGCTTGTCTCAAAGAGTCCACACGAGAGGTCTGCCCGATACCGCTGGCGCAAAGCTGCTTGTTCTTCACCAAGGTGATCGCATTGGACTTGCTGTTCTTCACGATTTTGTTGGCGAACAACAGGTCCTCAACCTCCGAGGCTGTCGGCTGCTTATCCGTCATAGGCTCCAAATCCGCCTTACCTTGGATGCTCAAGTCCTTCTCCTGCATCAAGACACCATTCAATAAAGAACGGAACTGCATCGGGCAAGTCTTGCAATCCTTACGGATCAAGATGATACGGTTCTTCTTCTGTTGAAGTACCTCCAGCGCGTCAGCGTCGTAAGCCGAAGCGATAATCACCTCGAAGAAAATCTTGTTGATTTCCTCGGCCACTTCCTTGTTAATCGCAGTATTCGTGATCAAGATGCCACCGAAAGCGGAAACCGGGTCACCGGCCAAAGCCTCTTTCCAAGCCTCAACCACATTACCGCGGGAAGCGATACCGCAAGCATTATTATGTTTTAAGATAGCGAACGTCAGCTCGTCGAACTCATCGATCAAGTTCACGGCAGCGTCGATATCCAATAAGTTGTTGTAAGAAATCTCTTTTCCATGGATTTGATCGAACATATCGTTAAACTTACCATAGAACTTAGCGGCTTGATGAGGATTCTCGCCATAACGCAAATGCATCGGGCTATCTACCGTTGCACGGAAATGGGAACCTTCGCGGCCATCAAAATAATTGAAGATAGCGGAGTCGTAACCCGAGGAAACGGCGAACGCCTCTTTGGCGAACCATCTACGATCCTCGATGCTTGTCTCAGCGCCCTTCTCGTTCAAAAGATCCATCAACGGCTGGTATTGAGCCTTGGAAGCTACGATTACCACATCCTTGAAGTTCTTCGCGGCGGCACGTATCAAAGAGATACCGCCTATATCTATTTTCTCAATAATTGCTTGTTCCTCAGCGCCGGAAGCGACAGTCTCCTCGAAAGGATATAGGTCAACGATAACCAAGTCAATCTCCGGGATCTCATATTCAGCTAATTGTTTCTGGTCATTCTCGTTCTCACGGCGAGCCAAGATACCACCGAATACCTTCGGATGAAGCGTCTTCACACGACCGCCCAAAATAGACGGATAAGAAGTCAAGTCCTCTACCGCATCACAAGGCAAACCCAATGACTCGATAAATGATTGAGTACCACCTGTTGATACAAAGCTCACACCCTCGCTATGCAATTTCTTTAGGATTTCGTCCAGCCCGTCTTTGTGAAACACAGAGACCAAGGCACGTTTCATTCGTTTCGTTGCAGCCATCTTTCTATTTTCGTTTACTTTAATGTTTTAGAGCACAAAAGTAGATATTTATTTCCAATCCAGCCTTATTATTCAGATAAAAACAAGGCAACCATACCAAATTTCATCCATAGCCAAAGAAACATGAATCCATCGCACATGATACGGGAGACGGGGCACGCCCCGTCTCTACAACCTATGACATTGCCCTAAGATAATGAGATTTCCTTTGTTAATAATAGAAGATCGCCCAATTTGACATTCTGACATTTTGTCCCCTAAAGCTCCAGAGAATCGAATATTTCGCCCCAGAGTACAGTCGGCTTCCATATTTGAGAATAAAAATCCGCAATTAGTTATCTTTCAATAATATATCGTTTTTGGGGCTTTTATTCTAGCGAGGATTCCCGTCTCTTATCACCCTCAAACATACAAACAATAGACTTCTTATTCGAAAACAATAGACTTTTCACTCGAAAACAATAGTGTTTCGCTCCGAAAACAATAGCATTCGCAGTCGAAAGCAACTAACAACGCCGCCGTAAACACCCTACAACTGGATCGTAACAACCTTACAATGCCTATCCGCAGACCCGAAAACCGGTAAAAACCGACCTTTTTCGCTCTCCTTCCCCTCCAGTTCACCCTGCCTATAAAAAGGCATTGTCAGCGTAAAACGCCAATCCTGACCAAATAGTCATAACAAAGCGCCTCCCACTGACAAGTCATCGCTCCACGGAAAGCTATCGGCCTCCCGTGATTGGAGAGAGAAACCAAGGCAGGAAGCGCTGTAGCATGGCATAGAAAGCCAAGCAGATCAAAATAGCTCCCAAAGCAACCCCGAAGTAAATCCCAATAATCGCCCATTCTGCAGAAGACCGGAAGAACCATAATATCAATCGATATATAAAGATCTGCACGATAACATGAGAGGCAAAGACAAAGAAACTAGCCCCCTCCAAGAAGGAGTTAGTCCGCCAAAGAGCCTTTTCCAATCCATACGCCGAAAGAGAGATCGCAAAGACACAGCCCACAAGAATGCCTACATTATGCACATAAACATTCCATCCTAATTCCTTTGAAAGAAGATCCGCTAAAGCCAAAACCACATAAAGCAATGCCGCCCCCCGTAATAAAGGACGCGTCTCCACTACAAAATTCCGCCGATGCACGCTATAGAAAGCACCAAGCGAGAAAAAGAACCAAGCGGTCGGACTTAAACCCGGCGAACTGGCCCCATCGTAAATGAGCCAAAGAAAGCCAAGTAGCGTTAACGCATATTGCCGTAAATAGCGTACCATAGCATACACCAATGGCGAGAATACCACCAATACCATCAAATCACGGATAAACCACAACGGATAGTTGATCGGCATCGGCATTCCTCCCGGCTCACTAGGTTCTCTCGCCCAAAAGATATCCCACCAATCACACCATCCGTAATCCAGCACAGGTTTAACCTCACCGGAAAGCACAGATGGAAACAAAAGTTCTATCAAGAGGTGCAAACCCACCAATGCTCCATTCCAAAATAGATAAGGCAACAGCAAGGTTTGTGCCCGCTTTCGCAATTTAGAGCCATACATAGGCCAACTAAAGGAACTCTTATAAAAGAACAGATAACCGGATATCAAGAAAAAAAGGGGTACGGCAGTACGTGCCAGCACTTGAGAAAACAGGTCCGCTATTAATTTATAAATGGGATATTCATCCATTACGGGAACCTTAACACCACCTATCGGCAATTCTTTATAATAGCAATGTATCAATACCACCCCCACGATCAAGGGAAAGCGCAAAAAGGCAATCGTCTTCGATTGCAACTCATCATTTGTCATCGTAAAAAGATTCGTTTTTAAATTGTTTGAAACTAAAAGTGCGCCACGCTCTGCATCTCCATCCAACAGGGAAAAGAATGCAAAAGCGTGTCGCACCCATTTCGAAACAAAATAAAACGGGGGCGCATCCACCTTTACCTTTCTCTGGGCTTTAAGAATAAAATTGGTCGTTTTTCTTCCGGAGAAATGCGGCGAAGCATAAATTAAGGAAATAAGGAAAGAATGGGTTTAAATCATAGGCTATACTATTATGGGGTTAATAAATAAGAGGCATAAGGACACAAAAAAAGGTGTGAACCCTACTTATTCAGAACGTAGAAGGTACGACCAAGCACCCAAGCCCAAACCAAATAAGCACTAGGAACACACCCCGTTTGGGTGTACTCGCTAACGAACTTATTTCTTCTTGAGCTTTATTATTTGGTCGTTTTACTACATTAAGAAATAAATAGCAAATACTAATATGTCAATCTCTTATATCTCTATCGTTTACTCTCTGTTTCTTATTATTTCGTTTTTATATTCGCCGCAAATATACGACATAAAACTGTTCCATGCTAGATAAGCACCTACGAAATAGCAGGGTTTCTAAACATATCTAACACAACAACTCTCTCAACGACTCTGTTCTTTCTCTATCACCGCTTCTATTTGAGGTTGCAATTTTGGAATAATATTCTTTGCCACATCCCAAACAATCAGATAATTAACACCCATATAGTCATGAATCAACCGATCTCTCATTCCAGCCATATGTTTCCATTGAATGTCACTCCATTGATATTTAACATCTGCGGGAATTTTCTTAGTCGCTTCACCGACAATCTCCAAACTACGGCAAACCGCCCTCTTTAACGTTTCATCCGAAAGAAATTGATACATAGGCAGATCATCCGTAACTACAGAAAGGATGTAGTTACATTCCTCCAATATATGCAGCAAATAAGCGATAGGGGTCTTACACATATTCTACCTCCTTTAATATCTGCTGGCCAATAAAAGGGCTTAACCCTTTAAGGGTGACTATGTCCACTTTCAATCTGTCAAAAAGCTTCTCTAATATCTCACAAGCCAAAAGGAAATTGGAATAAGTCTCTTTATCATCCTCAAAGTCGATCAATATATCCACATCACTACTTTCCGTATTGCTCTCACGAACAGTAGAGCCAAAAAGCCCCAACTGCTTTACACCGCAACTCTGCGACAAAGGCTGCTTTGCTTTCCGAAGAAGAGATATGACAGATTGTTTATTCATTACACAATTGGATATTAATGTATAATGCAAAGATAAGCAATATTTTTCGTACCTTCTCATTTAAACCGCGTATCGTTTGCTTAAATGAGATTAATATACTTACTTTGCGATAAATAAACTTTTAATCAAACTATCAAACTATGGATATACTAAATTCTCATTTACCTTTGTCTATAACTACTCAAAGCAACTACAAATGACACAAAAAGAATCTATCCGCTTATTCGAAGAAAGAAAAGTTCGCGCCATATGGGATGACGAACAAGAGGAATGGTATTTCTCGATCGTTGATGTTATATCTATTTTAACAGATAGCCCCAACCCTCGAAAATACTGGAGTGTATTAAAAACCAGATTGAAAAGAGAAGGTAGCGAGTTGACTACAAATTGTAGTCAACTGAAAATGCAGGCCGCTGATGGCAAGAAATATTTAACCGACGTAGCCAATACCGAGCAACTCTTCCGCCTTATCCAATCAGTACCATCTCCAAAAGCAGAACCTTTTAAGTTATGGATCGCCCAAGTAGCGAAGGAACGTTTGGATCAAATGCAAGACCCGGAATTGTCTATCGAGCAAGCCATGGCCGATTATAAACGATTGGGCTATTCGGATAATTGGATCAACCAACGATTGAAATCCATCGAGATACGGAAAGATCTAACAGACGAATGGAAGAAGAGAGGACTGGAAGAAGGCCTCCATTTCGCTACATTAACCGACATAATCTATAAGTCATGGTCCGACATGACCTCCATGGAATATAAACGATTCAAAGGATTAAGAAAAGAGAATCTTCGAGATAATATGACAAACAAAGAGCTTGTATTAAACATGCTGGCCGAGTTATCTACCAAGGAAATATCAGAAGCATCGGAACCAGACACCTTTAGCGAGCACATAAATGTCGCCCAACAAGGAGGCGAGGTGGCTCGTAACGCCCGATTAGAGCTGGAAGCCAAAACCGGGAAAAGCGTTATCTCACCGCTCAACGCCCAAAAGATAATTAGCCTAAAAAAGGGAGAGAACGAGCGGGATGTATGACATCCAATGATAAGATAAACAATATTTTTCGTACCTTTGCATCCTCAATCGCAATTTAATAGGTATACGAAATATGATAACAGTTAACAATCTGGACGTACAGTTTGGAAAACGCATCCTTTTTCAGGATGTGAACATGAAGTTTACACCGGGCAATTGCTACGGTATTATCGGTGCTAACGGGGCCGGAAAATCTACGTTTCTCCGTGTAATCAGCAAGCAATTAGACCCTACCAGAGGTAGCGTTAACCTAGGACCGGGCGAACGTCTTTCCGTATTGAGCCAAGATCACTTCGCATTCGATGAATATACGGTTATGGATACCGTATTGATGGGACATACGACCTTATGGGAGGTGATGAGCGAGAAAAACGCCCTTTACGAGAAACCTGATTTCAGCGACGCCGACGGTATCCGCGTATCGGAACTGGAAGAGAAATTCGCCGAGATGGAAGGCTGGAACGCAGAGAGCGACGCCGCCAACCTATTGAGCGGACTAGGCATCAAGGAGGATTTGCATTATATGTATATGAAGGACTTGAGCGGTAAGCAGAAAGTACGTGTCTTATTGGCCCGTGCCTTGTTCGGACAGCCCGATAACCTATTATTGGATGAGCCGACGAACGACTTGGACCTTGAGACGGTTTCTTGGTTGGAGAATTATCTCTCTAATTTCGAGCATACCGTATTGGTTGTTAGCCACGACCGTCACTTCCTCGACTCCGTTTGTACGCATACCGTGGATATCGACTTCGGTAAATTACAATTATTCGCCGGAAACTATAGCTTCTGGTACGAGTCTAGCCAGTTAGCCCTTCGTCAACAGCAGAACCAGAATAAGAAAGCCGAGGAGAAGAAGAAAGAGTTGGAAGAATTTATCCGCCGTTTCAGCGCCAACGTAGCGAAGTCCAAGCAGACCACCAGTCGCAAGAAGATGTTGGAGAAGCTGAATATCGAGGAGATCAAACCGTCCTCACGCCGCTATCCGGGAATCTTGTTCACGCCTAACCGCGAACCGGGCAACCAGATCCTTGAGGTGAAAGGATTGTCGAAGAGTATCGACGGACAGGTATTGTTCAAGGACTTGAACTTCTTCGTGGAGAAGGATGACAAGATCGTATTTATCAGTCACGACCCTCGTGCCATGACCGCCTTGTTCCAGATCATCAACGGTGAGGAGAAAGCGGATGCCGGTACGTATCAGTGGGGACAGACGATCACGACCTCTTATCTTCCTCTCGATAACTCCAAATATTTCAATACAGATATCAACCTGCTCGATTGGTTATGCCAGTTCTCGCCGGATACTAACGAGGTATTCTTGAAAGGCTTCCTCGGACGTATGTTGTTCTCGGGCGAGGAGCTTATGAAAAAGGTAAGCGTACTTTCCGGAGGTGAGAAGATGCGTTGTATGATCTCACGTATGATGCTCACCGACGCCAACTGCTTGATCTTGGATACTCCGACCAACCACTTGGACTTGGAATCCATCCAAGCCTTCAATAATACATTGAAGACATTCAAGGGAAATATCCTGTTCTCCAGCCATGACCACGAGTTCATACAAACCGTGGCGAACCGTATCATCGAGCTGACTCCTAACGGTATCATCGATAAGATGATGGATTACGATGATTACATCACAGATCCGGCTATCGCTGAGTTACGGGAAAAGCTATATTCGAAATGAAAAAAAGATTATTATTCATACTAATCGTTTTTATCGCATGGCTACCGGTTTTTGTTATTCAAAAACCGGTATTTATGTTTTATCAGCATGCGTTGTCCGAGGCTTGTACCTTCACGGACTTCCTACAGGTTATGCTTCATGGGCTGAAGCTGGATTGTACGATAGCGGGATACCTTACGGCCATCCCTCTCCTATTGACTCTAGTATCAGTTTGGCTTCCGGGCACTTGGTTGAAGAAGGTATTGAAAGGGTACTTCTTGATCATGGGAATTCTGGTATCGGCAATCTTCTCCGTAGATGTGGCTTTATACAGCTTTTGGGGATTCAGGTTGGACGCTACTTTATTCTTCTACCTGCAATCGCCCGCCGATGCGATGGCGAGTGTTCCGTTGGGAATGTTCTTTATCCAATTATTGGTATTCGTGGCATATGCGCTAAGTATCTATGCTTGGTTCACCTTCATCCTCCGGTTCGCGCCAGTAAAGCCTAGCTTTCCACCTACGGGATTGGAACAATTGGGAAGTACTTTCGCCATCCTCTTAGCAGGGGGAATATTGTTTATTCCGATCCGGGGAGGCGTAACTACGTCTACGGCAAATGTCGGCATGGTTTATTTCAGCCAGAACCAGTTCTTGAACCATTCGGCGATCAACCCGTGTTTCAGTCTGATAGCCTCATTGAGTAAGCAACAGGATTTTGCCTCGCAATTCGATTTCTACCCGGAGGAAAAGCGGAAAGCCTTATTCGATACGCTCATTCAAGCCCAAGACTCCTTATGCCCGGGAGATTCCATACCTACAGAGCCTGTCAAGCTATTGACAACGACTCGTCCCAATATTCTCATTATCATCATGGAGAGTTTCACGGCAAATGCTATCGAGGCTGTTGGTGGTGAGCCGGGAATTACGCCGAACTTGAATCGGCTGAGCAAAGAAGGTGTATTATTCACGAACCTATATGCCAACTCGTTCCGTACCGACCGAGGCTTAGTCTCCGTATTGAACGGCTATTTAGCCCAACCCACCACCTCCATCATGAAGTATCCGGTGAAAAGCCAGACCCTTCCATCTATCGCAAAGAGTCTTAACAAAGAAGGATATACAGCGGATATGCTCTATGGAGGTGATATCAATTTCACGAATATGCAAAGTTATTTCTATAGTTCCGGCTACAGCAAGATAACGGCAGACCGTGATTTTCCCTTGAGCAGCCGTCTGAGTAAATGGGGAGCAAACGACGATATCACGTTCTCGCATCTTTACGAGGATATCAAGCAAAGACCAGTCGACGGCAAACCTTGGTTAAGTACATTCCTGACATTAAGTAGCCATGAGCCATTCGAGGTCCCGTTTCACCATTTGGAGCATCCTTATCTAAACTCCGTCGCGTTTACGGACAGCTGTATCGGCAATTTCATTGATACGTTCAAGGAACTGCCGGCATGGAAAAATACGGTAGTCATCTTTGTCTCCGACCACGGATACCGTTACCCTCAAAACATGCAGGAGTACGGACCTTTGCGTTTCCACATACCTATGCTATGGCTAGGCGGAGCGATCGCTGAACCTAAAGTGATCGATACGTATGCGAACCAGACCGATTTGGCAGCCACCTTATTAAATCAGATGGGTCTCCCCACGGATGAGTTCTCATTCAGCAAAGATATATTGAATCCTTGCGTCCCGCATTACGCCTTTTATACATTCAATAATGGATTTGGCTTTATAGACGAATCCGGTGTTTCCGTATACGACAATGAAGGGAACAAGATTTTATTAGAAGAACCTGAAAGCGGAAACGAGACCCGCTTGGAGAAAGGAAAAGTCCTATTACAAACTTTATACGACGATCTGGGAAATCGATAACGACAGATATAAAAAAGGCCGACTTACACAAG
>OGRA01002407.1_pt1 | contig 15721 bp, 7 predicted proteins | sample 1553351 | NCBI WGS metagenome assembly OGRA01 (sample SAMEA2580056, study PRJEB22360) | human gut metagenome | biome: human gut; feature: human-associated habitat; material: faeces | place: Denmark | collected 2008/2010
TCCGCGACATCTCCCCGCCCCGCGGGGAGTCACCCCTCAAGGGGCGCCAATATCTAACCTTATGTTTGCGGTGGCTCCCCTAGAGGGGAGCTGTCACCGAAGGTGACTGAGGGGTGGTTCCTTGCCACAAACCTAACGCCCATGGGGTGGTTCCTCGCCGCAAACCTGACGCCCATGGGGTGGTTCCCCACGCAGGGCCTAAAAATCAACCGAACAACGGCCATGTACACCCAAAAAAATTTATTCCCCAATAACCCACCATAGGGGGAGGGCCAAATCCGGCCCTCCCCCTGTGTATGATGGATTATCCCTCTATACCCTATTGGTGAATTGTAACATTGTTTTGCCTTGCGGCGGGCGCATCAGGCGCGGTTCTTCTTTTTCAGGCTCAGCAGCACGCCAACACCGGCCACAACCAGCAGCACGCCAATGCCGCTGAACAGCAGGGTGCCGAAACCACCGGTGGTGGGCAGGTTGAAGCCCTTGCGGTTGATGATGACGATCGCTTCATATTCGTACGGAGCTCCACCAACCGTAACTGCGGTGCTAGTGTACTCATGCTTAATCAGTTTACCTTCGTTATTAAAGGTTTCCTTCTTTTCCCATTTGGTGGCGTAGTCCAGAGTCAGGTTTGCGTCCACCGGACCAGTCAACAGGTTATAGCCTTCGCGAGTCTTGGTTTCAACCAGCTTATACTCGCCAGTCGGCAAACCTTTTGCAACAGCCTTACCGTCGGCCTCCGTCTTCAAATCCATAACAGCAAACCACTTAGGCTCATCACTAACAGTATCGTTCAGCTTTTTTGCTGCTGCTTCCTCAGGCGTTAAAAGGGTCTTATCAGCACCCATAAACTTAACGGTGCCATTTTTGTTCATCGTATCTTTTTCTGCATCATACTTTTTATAAAGGGTAAATTCAACATCCTTCAGCGGTTCGCCATCCTCATTCTGTTTCAGGATGCCAGTCTTGAACGTATAAACAACAGCTTCGTCATGGATATCATACGGAGGATCCGCTTCAGTAGTGGTAATATTTGTCTTCTTGGAGTATTTCAGGTCGGCACTGTTTACATTGCCCACTGCACCAACCGAAGCGCCGTCCTGGAGCTTTGCGGTATAGGTAATGGTAATGGTTCCACCTGCATATGCCGCAATCTTGTCAGTAGCAAATGCAATCGTAAAGCCAGACTTACCCTCAGCATTCGTTATCGTCAGGGTATACTCAGTACCCTCTTTAAATGTCGTTTCTTCAGCTTCGCCAACTTTTCCTTTAACATCAATATCACTATTAACAACCAGCTGGTCGCTATTCATTTCATCAGATACGGTGAAAGTCTTCAGTTTTGCAACGTTTTCAGGAACATTGACAGTCAGAGTATACGGAACATCATCACCAATGCCATAGTCTGCATCCTTTTTACCTGTAATTTCCTTTTTGAAGTCCGGCTTGTAGTTCTTTACTTTAACCTGTGCTCCACTAAAAGCAGTAGTGTCAAAGCTCTTTACACTAGTTTCAGGCTTTTGCGCGCCTTCAATATCACTTTCGGTCGCTGCAACCATCTCGCCATTGTCACCGATCTTAAAAACATAGGCAATGCCGGAATCCAAAATGTAACCATCGTTTGCATTAACTTCAGTTTCCACAAAGGCATATACACCTTTGGTCAAACCAGAAACGCTGATTTTGCCATCTGCACCCGTGGTAAGGACACCCGTTTTATTAGCTGCGTCAAGCCACTCGCCTGCATTATCTACGCCATTTGCAGGCTTCTTCTCAATCCAAGTCCATGTTCCGTCTTCATTCTTCTTATAGAGCTTAAACTTGTAGCTCTGCATGGCTGTAACTTCTGTATCTGTACCGCTCTGCTTACCGAATTTCTGCAAAACAGCCTGACCATATGCAGTAGAGTTTTTCGGGAAGACATGAACATCGTACAGCCAATCAGTCAGACCGCCATTCGTATCAGTCGAGACTTTTGTCATAGGAACAGAGACAAAGAACGGCTCACATGCAGTCCTGACAGAATCCGGTGTTTCGGTTTCAAGCACAAGGTAAAGACCCAAAGGCAATTCTTCAAACTTAACAACGCCACTGGTATCTGTCGTTTTCGAATCGACTTCAGTTACAGTTGCAGTCACGTCACTCTTCAGTTTATAACCGCCGGTAGTAGTATCAGGTTCTGCATAATCTTCCCAGCTTGTAGGCCAAGCTACATCTTTACCATCATAATATTTTTTCAGATCTTCTGCATTCTTAACCTGATAAACGGTAAAGGTTGCACCTGCCAACGGAGTAGGCGTTTCACCTTTGTCATTCGAAGGAAGACTCCCTGCGTCTTCTGCCTCGCCGGTTGCAGGCCCTCTAGTATCATCGTTCCACTCATATTTATGAATCGTAATGGAACCGGTATCCTGCGTCCAAACCGGATTTGCAGTGGGTGCCGGTGTTGTTCCACTGCCATCATCTGCCATTGCTGGCATAGCGCACAGGCTGAGGGCCAGGGCGGCGCTCAACAGGCCTGTGAGAAAACGTTTTGCTTTTTTCATTTCAGTACCTCTTCTCTTAAAAAAAATCATCATCGGATGGGCGGCGGGGCCGCCCGGCTTAAGGGTTCTGCATCAGCACGGCGTGCAGTGCGGGGCGCTGCAGCGGTGAAACGCTGCCGCGCCGCCCGCACTGTGCCGTGAAGAAAAAAGGAGGAAAAACTGGGCCGCTTGCCCACTTGGCTTAAGGTGCATCTGAAATCAAAGGAAATAACGGATATTTCGCAGCCACAAGCAGGATGTAAGGCAAAGAGCCGCCGGAATCCTTTCCGGATCCCAAGGCTTCTTAACACAAAATCCGGCTGCGCTTATAGAAACAGGCGATATTTTCCGCTTTTCAGTTACACCCCCGGCTTATGGCCGCGCCCTGCCGTAAACGGGCGCGCACGGGCGGGCAGGCCCTGCATCCTGGGGGTTGCTGGGTTTCCGGGGGATGGTTAATGTCGCCGGCCCCCTTTCCTGTTGTAGCGGAATGTGAATATCAACAGCCCTGCCACCGCCAGCGGCATGCCGATCAGCAGCCACAGGCTTGGCGCGTCTGCACCCGTGTGGGGCAGCTCAGGCGTTTTACGGTTCAGAACGGTAAGGGTCATGGTGTAGGTGTTGTCGGACTTCGTAAACTTGTCTCCGAGCGGAATTACCTGCCCATCAATAGAACACGTGCCGTCTTGGGTAAATTTGATCACAATTGGCTGTGCCAACAGGTTGTACCCCGGATGTGCCTTGGTTTCCGTCAGGCGGTATGTACCGGGTTCCAGATTTGTGAACATATTGGTGATTTTGCCGCTGCCGTCCGTTGTGGCGGTAATGGAACCTGTGGTAATGGAACCTGTGTTTGTGTCATTGAATTCATAGGTAGTATCTACCTGCGGTTCTCCTCCGGTTGTTTCGGCTTTCAGCTTTTCCAGCTTGAACTCAACACCACCCAAGGGCACCTCTTTGTCATTTTCGCCTTTTTCCGCGTCCTTCTTGATGATATCCAGTACAAACTTCGGGTTCTGCAGCTTGTTGGTCAGCTCAATCTTGCCGCTGCCGCCGGTGATGGTTCCACCGTTTACTTTGGCTGGCGTTGTAGTTGCGCCGGTTTCGCTGTCCTTTTCGCTTTTTGCTGTTGCTTCAGCCGTTACAACATACGTATTGCCGTTAATCGTAATGGTTCCGTCTTCCGCTGCCGGGGTAAAGCTGCCTTTATCGTCCACCGTACCTTCCACAATGCGGTAAATATAGTTATTATCCGCACTGCCGCCAACCGGGTACTGATCCAGGTTGTTAAAGGGATACAGCCAGCCGTTATCTGTATGGTGAACCGTAACATATTTGCTGCCTGAGGTCGGGTAGTCAACAACCTCCCATTTGGCATCCGCAGCACTGTTTTTGCGCTGGAGCTGGATGTAAATCTCGTTCGGCTGGTTCGTTGTACCAAGGGCCGTATCATTTGCATCTTTCCAGTGCTTATCGAACTCAATGTTGATCAGTTTGCGCTGGGTGTTGGTAAAGATTGCGGTAATTGGGTAGGTGTCTGCCTCCTTAATCTCGCCTTCCACCATGGTGTTGTTTTTGATCACATGGGCGGAATTGCAATTAGGCGGAACGGTTACGCTTTGCAGTTTGGCACCATCGGTGCTTCCGACTTCCTCGATGGTATAGCGGGTGCCAACGGGGATGCCGGTGATGGTCACGGTGTGCTCTGGGTTGTTCCCATCGCTCATGTTGATCTCAACATACTTTATGATGTCCTTTTTTTCCAGACCCTCACCGCCAACATCATTAAAGGTAACTTTGAACTTGTAGGTGCCTTTAATGTTATCTACCTCACCAGCTGCGGCCTTCTTTTGGATTTTCAGCCCGCCGGTTTTGACGGTGTTGACGTATTTTACCTTTAGCTTTGTCAGCGTGGAGCTTGTTTCGTCCGGGTCCTTATAGGAGCGGAAGACGATGGTGTCGGCGGAGGGTTTGTTTCCGGTATAGCTATTACCCGTTTGATCATCATTCGGTCTTATTTTTTCCGTTCGGCCATCATTGGGGCTGCTTCCCTCCTGCTTGTCCAGCGACTTGTTCGTGTCGGTAACTGTCACGGATTCGCTATCGCCCTTCATCGAAGTAACCGCCTGCCCGTTCTCGTACACGGTCCATGTGGTGTCGTACAGGTTTGGGTTCAGATCCTCTTTGAGCGAAATGTAGCTGCCGCGGCGGAACTGGTCGCTAAAGGTAACGATTTCTCCATCTTCCAGAACAAAGCGTCCGTCCTCGTCCACCAACTGGGTGTCTGTGTCCATGTTGGAGGTGTACTGTGCGTATTTGGCGTTTTGCAGCTGACCGGTTGTGGCGGAGCCGTAATCCGGGATTTTCTCCTGATCGGTTGTAAAGCCGGTCATCTCCGTTGGCACCGCTTTGGGAATGAAGGTAAAGTTCCTGAAATAGATGTTGCGGCTATAGTTATCGCCCACGCGGATGGTTTTGACCTTGCCGTTAAAACCGTCCTGCGCTTTCATCTTGTTCAGGTCCAGCTTTACGGTGACCCATGCGCCTGTCTTCACTTCGACCGAGCCATACGTTGCGCCGTTAATGCCTGATGTGCCAAGGCTGCCTTTTTGGACGTCATTTTCATCCAGCAGTTCCAGATACAGGTTGTTGAGGGAAAGGTCACCTCCACTATCCCCTGGATCAACGTAAACCTGGAACGTAAGGAAGCGCTCGTCTTTGATATCGATGGGGTTTTCCAGCGTCAGGATGCCACGACGTTTCTCACGCGCTGCACTTTGCGTATCCGTAAAGCGTGCGTACCAGTGAAGGACCTGTTCGTTTTCATTCCCGGAATCTGGCCAGGGGTTTGTTTCCCGCCTGAAAATGTAGTCATATTCGTTTCCTGGGGTTGCGGCGGCAATGTTGCTCTCATTCAAATTCACCTTTTGGGACTGAGTTCCGCTTTCATTCGGGCCAACGGCATCTGTTTTTCCATAATGGGTTGCCTGGTTCTGGATGGTGAAGTTGAAGATTTTCTGGTCTTTAAAGCAATTTTTGAAGTCTGGATCAACCTTGCTCAGTTCGACCTCTTTTTGAACCTGCAGCTCGTTATTATCCGGGAAGTTGAACGCCACCGCCATGTTGGACTCCCACATACCGCGTTCCATGTAGTACATGGTAAGGGTGTGCTTTTGGCCTTTGCCGAGGTCATTAAGAGTAGTGCCTTGCGCGGAGAAAGAGATGGTTTCGCCATTATATGTTACGGTCTTGACAGGCTCTCCATTTTTATCACTATCTGACGTTCCGCCTTTTTTGACCTTACTGACATAGGCTGTTACACTATTACTCTTTCCATCGCTTGTCTCGCCAAATTCCAGCAGGCCGGAAACCTTACCATGGGCGCCGCCAACGTCAAGCGCCAGCTTGCCATCAATGAATACCCAAACGTCATCGTCACCGGAGAAGAAGAACTTGATGCTGGTTTTTTCCTTTTTTTCACCTACAATCTTGTTTGTTTCAACTTTGCCGTCATCCGTCAGGGTAAAATCCATCTGCAGCTTGGTGCCAAAGCCGTAATTGTAGGTAGAAGCCACACCAGAGGTTGCTGTTTCATTGAACGGGAAGTAGCCATAGGAACTTACAGTCTTGTCATTTTTGGTTATCGTTTTTGAGGTGGAGTTAGATTCAAGATTGCGTGACTTTTCCCTTTCCTGCTCGTCTGTGCTTGATTTCAGGAAATATTGATCTTGCTCGGTATCCTGCTTCAAGTACAGGGTCGTATCCTGGCTGTCAAAGTACCAGTAATCAACGCCCGTATCGTCATTAAAAATCGCTTTCTTGGTAAAGGGGAACGCAACATTATTGTACACATTGCCAAGCTTTGCATTTTTGGTGTTCGTGCCGCTCAAAAACGCTTCATCGAAGTGCGGTTCTGCTACTTTTGTATCTTTCAGTGTATCCTTCAGCAGCGGTTCACCTGTTGCATCACCAGTGGAGGTTTTGGATTCAACCAAGCCCTGATAGGCATAGTCATAATGTTCGCCATCGTTATTTCCATTTTCATTGATTGTGGAGTTATTGATTGCCATGAAGCGATTTTCATTTTTGAAGGCGTTATTAAGCCCCCAAAGATTCAATGCAGCACTAATCGCATCAAACCTAAATCCCCAGTCAGAATAAGAAGGCTGGAAATGTCCGGTATAAAGCGGGTATTGGGCCTTTGCATCCTGATAATAATCGCTCAGCGCCTGATCAAATTCACGGAAGGGTACCCAGTTGCGGTAACTTACAGCAGGAGAACTTTGATCGTAACTACCACGGTTCTTGCCGTTCAACTCGTAATCTGTATAATAGTCATACAGCGTACTGGTAACATATTTTGTGTCTGCTTCTTCCGTAAAATTAGCGGGTTTAATATCTACTATTGTAGTTTTTTTCCACGTTTCGGCATCACGCGGGGTACCTTTTGGAGCCCAGTAGCCGCCACGTTGGCCCTTGCCATATACTGCATCGTCATTCGTATCCGCATAGAAGCACCGTTCCGTCACCTTATAGTCTGTAGGTATGGTTTCCCAGCCTGTACTGTTGCCGCAGTTTGCAAGGTTCTTATCGTCACTCAACGGATACGAAGAGAATACGATTTCGGTATAGCCATCCGGCACATCTGCTGCATAGTAATCTGTGCCCTCAATCCGGCTCATTGTGCCGCCTATGCTTTCTTTGCCATCTCCTTTTAAGCGGTAGTAAACTGTACTTTGATTGGCTTTGGGGATTGAATAGTCGTCGGTATCTCCCGTCAATGCCATCTTGGAAAAAGTAGCATCGTAATAGATACAGAAAGAGTTTTCTATACCCCATCTTTCGTTGTCTGCGCCAGTATAGATAAAGCAGTTACTTGTATCACTGTATGTAAAGGATTTTTTATCATCACCATTAACATCTTCACCATAGAAGTTATAGAGTTTGCTGGATTTTGGGGAATCGCCCTCATTCCATGTAAACTGAACATAAGAGCAAAAACCGTCAGGAATAGTAAAGGTTGCTGTGGAATTAGGAGCAATATTTAAGGGTGTTGGGCCACCGACCGGATCAAGTTTTCCTGTTTCTTTATTCGGTTCATAAAACCAGGCTTTGACGTTCGTTAGTGTTTCACTGGTTTTATTTTCAAAGGCCATCTCTTTGCCAGCGAAATGCTTATGGCTAACCGTATAGATCTCCCATTTCTTTGGATCCCAGCCATCTTCGTTCTTTCCGTCATAGTAGTCGCCGCCGATATACTTCTGATCTGTTGGATTGAACGACATCCACGGTAGACTATTATTATTATCTACTTGAACAATTGTTACTTTGTCTGTAGGGTTATCGTCTGTAAGTGAATCTTCCGCATATCCGCAAAATTCAAGTCCACCCAACCCGTTATTTGGATAGTGATCGGCCTTATTCAGGACCGCAGAATAAATTTTTCTTCCGTCCTCCGTTTCGTCAGCTTCCTGCATATCAAGATAATACTTTCGATCTTGTGGACTTTGTCCAATAATGGCATGTATTTTTACCTTTGTATAATTTTCCCAACTGTTAGGCACTGCAAAATAGAGCGTGTGAGTTTCCGTATTTCCCCCCTCACTAACTGCCTGCACGTTATCCACGCTTTTTGCGGCGTACATCTTCTGCGGCTGTTCGGTCGGTTCCGGGGTGGCGGTGGGGGTCACGGTCGGCACAGGGGTGGCCGTTGCGGTGGCTGCCGGTTCCGGGGTCAGGGCGGGTTCTGCCGTGGGCTCCGGCGTTTCGGTCGGGGCGGGCTGCTCCGGCTCGGCGCTTTGTTCCGGTTCCGGGGTGGCGGCATCCGGCACCGGGGTGGCGGCGTTCTGCTCCGGCGGAACGTTATCCTCCCCGGAGGCCGTTCCCTGCTTATCCTCCAGCAGCTCTACTTCGTCAGGTGCGTCGGGCAGAAGATCCACCTCGGCGTATACAGGCAGGGCCATTGCCATAACCAGGCAAGCGGTGACAAGCAGCGCTGTCAGCCGGCGCGCCCAACCTGTTGTGTTTTTTCCTGTTCTATTCAATCTGCTCACCCGTCTTTCGCGCTGGCTTGATGGAAGCACATTGTTCCACAGGGGATCCCTGTGAAACAGTAAAAGAAGCCAGCTTCTTTTACTTGCGCAACCGTTGCCATGTTGTTTTCAAAAAAAATTACGCATCGAATCTTCTCATTGCGCATTTACTTTTTTGTGTTAAAGTATAGCACCTTTATACCAGAAAGGCAATACAATCCACGTAAATTCCTGTTTTTCAGCACTTTTACTGATTGCGTTTTCCTCCAATTATACAATGTATTCAAAGCCTTTGTATAATTTATTCCTGATTTTCTTTTTGGCAGCGGTCCCTTTTATATACTTTGACCGCGCGTTTATGATCCTCTGCGCACACAGAGCGCAACTTTGCAGCAAAATTCGCCTTTTTTGCTACATTTCCCTGTTTTTGCGCAATTATTTGTTTCGCATGCGCCTGTTTGCGGCGGAGCCTGGCGGCTGGGTGGGCGCCTTGTGGGAGGGATGGCAGGTTTGCGGCGCACGGTTCCCGTTTTTTTGCGGCGCGATGGGTACACCGCGCCCCTGCAAACGGTTTGTGGTGTTTGCGGCGGCGGGTGTGTGTTTGGTGGATTGCACGCCCGCCAACGGGACGCCGTTCTCCCTTTACAACGGGGTGCGGGTTTGCTGCAGATATGCCATTCGCTTTTTTGTCCCCTCTGCCCCGCCCCTGATTCCCGGTTCCCCCTTGCCGATTTCTATTTGCGCCAGCTCCTGAGGTGCCTCTGAGAGCAACGAAAATAGCGGATCTTTCGCAAGCACAAAATCCGGCTGCGTTTACTGAAACAGACGAGCTTTTTGACGTTTCAGACAGGACTAAGGTGTATCTGAAAAGTCGAAAATTTAGTCTATTTCTACAAACACAGCGGGATTTTGCGTTAAAGCGCCTTGGAATCCACAAAGGATTCCTGCGGCTCTTTGCCTTAAATCCTGCTTGTGTTTGCGAAATATCCGTCATTTTCTTTGTTTTCAGATACACCTCCAGCTCCCAGCTTTCAATCTATCCTGTGTAAACTGCAACCCCTCACGCGCCATTCTGTGCGGCACTTACCTTATAATATAGGGGTGCTGCCCTGTGTAAATTTGCAACTGATCTATTTGAAGCAGCTGTGAGCTGTTGCAATTTTGCACAGGGTATTGCCCACATTCTGTGCCGAACATTCCCGAAACATGTTGGAAAAACGCACAGGATTGCCTTGTTTCCCTATGCCGCTTACCGTTGGAAAAACGCACAGGTTACCCCCGGAACAGTTGCATTTTACACAGGGTATTCCCGCTCCCCTGCCCCGCCGCGACCCGCGTACCTGTTGGAAAACCACACAGGATAGGCCCGTTCCCCGTGTTGCAATTTACACAGGTTTGGCTGTTTTTGGCCTATTTGCAACTTTACGCAGGTTGCTTTCCGCACAGGAAAATGGTGGTGGAATGCACAGGCTGCAGTTGGTTGAACACACAGGTTTGCGTTGTTAAATTACACAGGCTCTACCTATTACTAATATAGAACTAAACAACTAAGCCATAATAACAACCAGAAGTAAGCCGGGAGATGGGGGAGAACGGGAAAAAATTGGTGTTGCCATTCCATCAGGTTACAGAACTCTGAAGCAGCAGGACAGAAAGTACAATAAAACCCTGTGTAACCTGTACCCGGGCGGCAACCCCCACAGGATGTATGGCAAACCACAACGCGGGTGTTGCATTTTGCACAGGGTAATGGCGGTGAAACCCTGTGTAAATTTGCAATTCTTGTGCTGGACAACAGGATGTGCTATAATGTTTAGCATGATGTGCGTGACCACCCGGGATACAGCAACCGATATAGGAGGCCCCTGCTTATGGCGGCAAGTAAACAGAAAAAAGATGATCCGTTTGTCGTTACGTTTGAAGAACGCGGGGACCAGACCATCGTTCGCAAATCCAATGACCTTGTACAGATGACGCGCAACAACCTGACGCTGAGCCAGCAGCGCCTGATGCTGCATATTTTTTCGATGATTAAGCCGGAGGATACGGACCTGCCCTCTTATGAGCTGAGCATTTATGATTTTATCAAGATGACCGGCATGGACCCGCACAGCGGGGCGCTGTACAAGCAGGTGCGCAAAAATATTGAGGAGCTGGCCAACGCGCCCATCCAGTGGATCAAGAATAACGGAACTTCCACGGTGGAAACATTCCGCTGGATCGATAAAGTGCGCATTGATGAGGGCCGCGCGCGCATGACCATCACGCTGGATCCGGTGCTGAAACCGCACCTGGTGCAGCTGAAAACCCTGTATACCACCATGGATGTGACCTACACCATGCTGATGCGGTCCACCTATTCCATCCGCATTTACGAGCTGTGCAAGAGCTACCAGAGCCTGTACCTGAAAAAGAAAGCGGCCGGGGAACCGCTGGTATGGAACCTGAGCATGCTGTATGAACAGCTTTCGTATACGGCCAACCGATGGTCGGATTTCCGCCGCCTGGCACTGGAAAAGGCAAAGGCGGAAATTAACGAAAAGACGGATATTATTTTTAATTACGATGTGTACGAAAAAAAGGGGCAGAAGGTTCTTTCGCTGGTGGTAACGATTGACCCGGTGGATGATGCCGCCGCACAGGCCAACCTGGACAGCATCAACAGCACAGTGCGCAAAAAGAGCAAAAAGAAGGGCCGCCCCACCGTGGCGATTGAGGATTCGCTGCTGGATGACCCCAGCGTGATTACCTTTGATTATGTTTCGGCACCGGAAACAACGATCCCCTATTCCTTTGGACGCCACCGCACCGAGCTGCGGGAGGAAATTGTTGTGAAAGCGCGCATGGATCAGCTGCGCGCGGAGATTACGCCCGAAGAGCTGCACGCGGTGGAAGTGATTATTGATGTGTTGGCAGATGCCTGCTGCACCATCCAGGCAGGCGATGGCGAGCAGGACGGCGGCAACAAAACGGTGTTTGGAAAGATGAATGCCATCATCCTGGATTGCGGCGGGCTGACCAGTTGGCTGGCCGGTGTGGCACCCCGTTATGCACAGGAGATCATTCCCCGGTCGCAGACGATGCGCAGCCCGGCGCGGTACCTGAACAAGGTGCTGCGCGAGGATATGGATAACTATCGCATTTATATTTTCCGCAAGGCAAAGCCGGCAGCAGAACCCAAAGAGGAGCTGTTGGAAGCGGAGTACCATGTGATGGACGAGCCGGTGCAGCAAACGATGCCGGAGCCTGAGTCGCCCAAGGTAGAGCTGATTCCCGAAACGATTGTAAAACGACAGGATATGCGAAAAGAGTTTGCAAAGTTTGTAGATGATGGATACCTGGAAAAGACGTTGACGAGCGGCCAGCGCGGCGCTTACCACGAAATTTACCGCCACCTGGCAGCGCGGTGCGTGCCATCGCCTTCCAGCCTGCGCAATGGGCTGAAAGACGAAATGCGGCTGCATTACCTGGCCTGCATGAATGAAGTGATTGAAAAGTATGGCAGCCTGACCCCATTGATGGAAGCTATGGCGCATGAACTGGACTTTGATGTGTTCTGGGCAAAGGCCGCCAAGGACCCCAACGTGAATAACCCGATGGGGCTGTTCTACCACATTATTGAAGAACGCGCGCTGAACCCGATCGGCACCATAATGAACGACCAGGCACAACGGCAGAAGGTTGCCGCCAAGGAAAAAGGTGAAAAAGATAAGTGGCACAACGAAAGCTGGATGGATGCTTTTGAGGAAGATATCCCGGATGACAGCGAAGAGTAATTGAGATGAAGCGGAGCGGAACATCCGGGAACGCTATTATAATAAGGTAAGCAGCGGCTGGCAGATTGCTGGCCGCTGCTTTTTTGTTGGGGTGCAGCTGAGAAATGGAAATATCCGGCGTTTTTTGATTTCAGATAGACCTTGGGATAATAGGTGGGAATGAAAGTAGGTGAGCGGGAATGCCTGGATGAAGTGAAGAAGGATGGGAAGAAAAAGCGGCAGAGAAAATGCGTGAACAGCAACGAAGAGATGCCTGCATAATATTCGTCAAAATATCCGTTGACACACGCGAAGCATATGATATAATAGAAACTATAACAGCAACGAAGAGATGCCGCACGGCATGGGGTGGCCGCTTTTGTAACCCGCAGTTAGATTAAGATACCGGCGTGCGGTACCGCAAAAGAACCGAACAAAAGCCAAAGATTAACCAACAGCAACGAAGAGATGCCTACACAAAGGCGCTCGCAAGGAGGAAAACAATGGGATATTGTATCTCAGTCTGCATTGAAAAAGGCGGCGTGGGAAAAACCGTTACCGTCTGCAACCTGGCGGCGCTGATGGCGCAGGACGGCAAGCGGGTGCTTGTTGTGGATATGGATGCCCAGGGCAACTGTACCTATACCCTGACGGGCGCCCGTGTAACCGATAATACTTTTGACCGCGCTGGCGTGTATGATATGTTCCGTGCCTATGGCATCAGCGGCACGCAGAACTATATTTCCCGCACGCAGTTTGATAATATTGATATAATTCCGGCAAATGGCAACACCCCAATGGCGGCCAAGCAGCTGCAAATCCTGGAACAGTCCGAAAGCACCAGTATCAATATGTTTTTGGCCATGTGCCTGGCACAGGTTGCCGGCGAATACGACTATATTTTGATCGATACCCCGCCGTCCCGCGATGTAATGGTGACCAACGCCCTGATGGCCAGTGACTTTGTGCTGATCCCCTGCGTGTGCGATGACTACAGCCGTGACAGTGTGTACCGCACTGTGGCCATGTGCCAGCAGTTGGAGCACGATGAGGGCGAAAAAATTGATGTTTTGGGCATTATCCTGACTATGGTGGAAAAAACTGCCCTGACCGAAGTGATCCGCAATGAACTGCGGGAAAGCCAGCTGGGCAGCAAGCTGTTTGCTGCCGAAATCCGTAAGGGACAGGCTGTAAAGGATAGCACCCGCCTTGGTGCGCCGGTTGTGCTATGTGCACGCAGCAGCAACCCGGCAAAGGATTATGCAAAGGTGTATGCCGAGCTGAAAACGCGCGTTGAACAGGAGGCAGAGTGATGGCAAGCAAACTGGACCGACTGCAGAAGAAAGGCTTTAAAGTAAACGAAGCAGCGTTAAGTAAGATCGCGCGCGGCGACCAGGAGCCGGGTGGTGAATACAGCGAGATCAATATCAATGATATTGAAGAAAACCCGGATAATGCCCTTTACCGTGAGCTGGATACCGAGGAAGATATTGCGCTGCTGGCCGATGATATCCGCCGCGCGGGGCTGCTGCACAACCTGGTTGTGTTCCCTAAGACCGGTTTTGGCGGAAAATATGTGCTGCTTTCCGGCGAGCGCCGCCTGCGTGCGCTGCGCCTGTTGGTGGAGCAGGATAAACGCGAGCAGGAAGAAAAACAGCTGCCCAACCGCATGAGTGAATGGCAGAAAGTGCAGTGCAAAGTGGTGCGCAACTTGACGGAAAACGAAAAAGTTGTGTATATTGACAGCGCAAACCTGCAAGTGCGCGGCGGCATCAGCAATGAACGTGTGATGCGCCAGGCGGCGGCGCGTTTTGTGGAAAACCTGCAAAAAGCACCGTATAACCTGAGCGCAGCGGAAGCGAAAAAAGCGCTGAAAGAGGTCAGCCCGCTGAATTCCCGCACGATTGATAAGGCGCTTTCGATTCAGAATGATCTCAACCCTGATCTGCGCCGCTTGCTGGATGAGGAATTCCTGAACCGAGCCGAGTGCGAAACCTATCTCCGCCTGACCCTGGAAGAACAGGCCCGTGCAGCCGCAGTGTTTTTGAAAATTGCAGCCCTTGACCCACGCAGCCATGAGCGCCGCGCCATTAAGGACGCATTGACCACCGCCATGTTGGATGTAGCAGTGGAACGCCGCAGCATGCAGGAGCGCGAGAGCGTATTTGCAGCAGCGTTGCAAAATGCACAGGATGCAATCGGTCAGGCCAAGACGCAGGAAAACAAGGCGGCGGCAGTAGATAAGGATCACAACTTTATTTCGGCCAAGCTGCCCACCACGGCCCGCAAACTGCGTAAAATTGCAGCGGCAAAAAATATTGAAGCTAAGATCCGCAGTTATACGGCAGAGGACCGCAAAGCAATGTCGGACCAGATGCAGGAGCTGATTGCGGCAGCGCAGGAGCTGAAAGCACTGATTGATGCTGTGGAATAATCCAGATCCACGAAAGCAGCAAACAACAAAAATCCATGCAAATAGGAATACAGGAATCCACGATATGAAACAGCGAATTGTCATCCGGCTGCACCTGGCTGTGCGGGCAGTGCTGCAAAGCGAAGCGGACTGGCGCGGCACGCGGCTGGGCACCCTGACATCGGAGCTGATCCATGAACAGGCTGCGAAAGCGCGCCTGTGCGGGGTGCAGAATTACGAGTTGAACCCCGTCAGCAGCCGCTATGTTCCCGTTACAAACGGGACAAAATATAAGCAGACATCTGGCCTGGAGCAGATCTCCATCTATCTGAACGATGAGGATATGCAAACCCTGAAAGAGCTGGCACTGGCCAACGATAGTGTGCGTGTGATCAACGGCAGGCAGGCAATCACCTACCGATATGTTGTTCCCGGAATGCTGCTGAACGACCCGGTGTTTACGGGGCTGACAGAGCAGAACAGCACGGCAGGGGAAGCACTTCAAAATCTTGAATAAATCAAAGGCGGCACCGCGTTTTTTGAAAGACGCGGTGCCGTTTTGTATGCAAAGCAGCCTGAAAATACTACAAAACATAAACCTGTGCGAAATTACAACAAAACGGATAGAAGATGAGAATAGGAAAAAAAGGAGAAATATGTTGGAATTTTACACAGGTTTACAGAGCAAAACATGAGGAAAAGCGCGATGCAGCGTTTGCGAAATAAAGCGGATTTTGGGTGAATCAGGTGCGGGAAACCAAAAAAGAGGGGAAACCTGTGTAAATGGCAACAATTTGCAGGGTGAATTACCTTTTTATAATACGACAGGGATAGTAATACCCTGTGTAAAGATGCAACACTGTACGCTGCGAAAGGGAAGAGTTGCAATTTTACACAGGGTATTGGTTATTCTGTCAGGCGGAGTAGAAGGAAAACACTAAAGGCAATACCGCACAATTCCCGCCTAACGGCTCAAGCACCGCTCCGGCGGCTGCG
>OGRA01002417.1_pt1 | contig 15664 bp, 9 predicted proteins | sample 1553351 | NCBI WGS metagenome assembly OGRA01 (sample SAMEA2580056, study PRJEB22360) | human gut metagenome | biome: human gut; feature: human-associated habitat; material: faeces | place: Denmark | collected 2008/2010
CAAATACTGTAAATCAAAGAGTTAATTTTGCTTCGACTAAGAATCCGCTTGAATATCCGGATTTTCTGGAAGTACAATTGAAGTCATTCAAAGACTTTCTACAACTGGACACCCCACCCGAGAAACGTAAGAACGAGGGACTGTATAAAGTATTTGCTGAAAACTTCCCCATTGCCGATACAAGAAATAATTTTGTTCTTGAGTTTTTGGACTACTATATTGATCCGCCGCGCTATACCATTGATGAATGTATAGAGCGAGGGCTTACATATAGCGTGCCTTTGAAGGCAAAATTGAAATTATATTGTACCGACCCCGACCACGAAGATTTTGACACGGTCATTCAGGACGTGTTCCTCGGTCCTATTCCTTACATGACGGATAAGGCAACATTCGTCATCAACGGTGCGGAACGTGTGGTTGTATCCCAGCTTCACCGTTCACCGGGCGTATTCTTCGGACAGAGCGTACATGCCAACGGTACCAAGTTGTACTCAGCCCGTATCATCCCGTTCAAGGGTTCGTGGATTGAGTTTGCCACCGACATCAACAACGTCATGTATGCGTACATTGACCGTAAGAAGAAATTGCCGGTTACCACTTTGCTGAGAGCCATCGGATTTGAGAATGACAAGGACATTCTCGAGATTTTTAATTTGGCGGAAGACGTGAAGGTGAACAAGACGAACCTCAAGAAGATGGTGGGACGTAAGTTGGCCGCACGTGTGTTGAAAACATGGATTGAGGATTTTGTAGACGAAGATACCGGTGAAGTTGTTTCCATCGAGCGTAACGAAGTCGTTATTGACCGTGAAACTGTAATCGAGCCGGAACATGTTGACATTATATTAGAGTCGGGCGTTCAGAATATCCTCGTACACAAGGAAGAACCGAACCAGTCTGACTATTCTATCATATATAATACTCTGCAGAAGGATCCGAGTAACTCGGAAAAAGAAGCTGTACTCTACATCTACCGCCAGTTGCGTAATGCAGACCCTGCCGATGATGCCAGTGCACGCGAGGTTATCAATAACCTGTTCTTCTCAGAGAAGAGATATGACCTGGGTGATGTAGGCCGTTATCGTATCAACAGAAAGTTGAACTTGACGACCGATATGGACGTGCGTGTCCTTACCAAGGAAGATATTATCGAAATTATCAAATATCTCATCGAGTTGATTAACTCGAAAGCGGATGTGGACGATATCGACCACTTGAGCAACCGTCGTGTGCGTACAGTGGGCGAACAGTTGTCCAATCAGTTTGCCATCGGTCTGGCACGTATGTCGCGTACTATCCGCGAGCGTATGAACGTCCGTGACAATGAAGTCTTTACTCCGATTGACCTGATTAACGCCAAGACAATCTCTTCCGTTATCAATTCATTCTTTGGAACGAATGCTTTGTCACAGTTCATGGACCAGACCAACCCGCTGGCCGAGATTACTCACAAACGCCGTATGTCTGCCCTGGGTCCCGGCGGTCTGTCACGCGAGCGTGCAGGCTTCGAGGTTCGTGACGTACACTATACTCACTACGGACGTCTTTGTCCTATCGAGACTCCTGAAGGTCCGAACATCGGTTTGATTTCTTCACTCTGTGTGTTCGCGAAAATCAACGAGCTTGGCTTCATTGAAACTCCGTACCGCAAGGTGGCAGAGGGTAAGGTTGATCTTTCTGACGAAGGTTTGGTTTACCTCACCGCAGAAGAAGAGGAAGCCAAGATTATTGCTCAGGGTAATGCTCCTTTGAACGATGACGGTACTTTTGTACGTGATAAAGTAAAATCCCGTCAGGATGCCGACTATCCGGTGGTTCCTCCTTCCGAGGTGGAATTGATGGACGTATCTCCCCAGCAGATTGCTTCTATTGCGGCTTCTTTGATTCCGTTCTTGGAGCATGATGACGCCAACCGTGCATTGATGGGATCAAACATGATGCGCCAGGCTGTTCCTTTATTGAAGAGCGAAGCTCCGATTGTAGGTACCGGTATCGAACGCCAGCTGGCACGCGATTCTCGTACGCAGATTACTGCCGAGGGTGACGGTGTGGTTGAATTCGTGGATGCAACGACTATCCGTATTCTGTACGACCGTACGGAGGAGGAAGAGTTCGTAAGCTTCGAGCCTGCATTGAAAGAATATAATATCCCGAAGTGGCGCCGTACCAACCAGAATATGACGATTGACCTCCGTCCGATTTGCGAGAAGGGTCAGCGCGTGACTGCAGGTCAAATCCTGACGGAAGGTTATTCAACCGAAGACGGAGAACTTGCACTGGGTAAGAACCTGCTGGTTGCTTACATGCCGTGGAAGGGCTATAACTATGAGGATGCTATCGTACTGAATGAACGTGTGGTTCGTGAGGACCTTTTGACCTCTGTACACGTAGAAGAATATTCTTTGGAAGTTCGCGAAACGAAGCGTGGTATGGAAGAGTTGACCTCTGACATTCCTAACGTAAGTGAGGAAGCGACTAAAGACCTTGACGAAAACGGTATTGTTCGTGTGGGTGCCCGCATCGAACCGGGTGATATCCTTATCGGTAAGATTACTCCGAAGGGTGAATCGGATCCTTCTCCGGAAGAGAAACTGCTCCGTGCCATCTTCGGTGACAAGGCCGGTGATGTGAAGGATGCTTCTTTGAAAGCCTCTCCTTCTTTGAAGGGTGTTGTTATCGGTAAGCGTCTGTTCTCCCGTGTTGTCAAGACCCGCAGCTCCAAGCTGGCCGACAAGGCTCTGTTACCGAAGATTGACGATGAGTTCGACGCTAAGATTGGTGACCTCAAGAAAGTGTTGATAAACAAGCTGTTGAAGCTTACAGAAAATTATACATCGGAAGGTGTGAAGGATTACATGGGTGCCGACATTATTTCCAAAGGCGCCAGATTCTCTGCTTCCGACTTCAGCGATTTGGACTTCACCGCTGTTCAGTTGAGCAACTGGACGAAGGATGAACATACCAACGGACTGATTCGTGCATTGGTGATGAACTTCATCAAGAAGTACAAGGAACTCGATGCCGAGCTGAAACGCAAGAAGTTCGCCATCACTATCGGTGACGAGTTGCCCGCAGGTATCATTCAGATGGCCAAGGTATACATTGCCAAGAAACGTAAGATTGGTGTCGGTGACAAGATGGCCGGTCGTCACGGTAACAAGGGTATTGTTTCCCGTGTGGTACGCCAGGAAGACATGCCGTTCCTTGCTGACGGTACTCCGGTAGACATCGTGCTGAATCCGTTGGGTGTGCCTTCACGTATGAACATCGGTCAGATATTCGAGGCCGTTCTCGGGCGTGCCGGAAAAAACCTGGGCGTGAAGTTTGCCACTCCTATCTTTGACGGTGCATCTTTGGACGATTTGAACGAATGGACCGATAAGGCCGGCTTGCCTCGCTACGGCAAGACAACGCTGTATGATGGTGGTACCGGTGAAGCATTCGAGCAGCAGGCTACGGTAGGTGTGACTTACATGCTGAAGCTCGGTCACATGGTTGAAGACAAGATGCACGCACGTTCCATCGGTCCGTACTCACTCATTACGCAACAGCCGTTGGGTGGTAAGGCACAGTTCGGTGGTCAGCGTTTTGGAGAAATGGAAGTTTGGGCACTCGAAGCGTTCGGTGCCGCACACATTCTGCAGGAAATCCTGACTATCAAGTCTGATGACGTTGTAGGACGTTCCAAGGCTTATGAAGCAATCGTGAAGGGTGAACCGATGCCTGCTCCGGGTATCCCCGAGTCACTGAACGTATTGCTGCACGAGTTGAGAGGTTTGGGCTTGAGCATCAACTTAGAATAATGGATAATTGATAATTGAGAGTGGATAATGCAAGTTACCATTCTCAATTATCGGTTTTCAGTTTTTCAATTTCAATTTTCCATTGTCAATTATCAATTAAATAAATTTATGGCTTTTAGAAAAGATAACAAGATAAAGAGTAATTTCTCGAAAATCTCTATCGGTTTGGCTTCTCCCGAAGAAATCCTTGAGAATTCGAGTGGTGAAGTTTTAAAGCCTGAAACCATCAACTATCGTACGTATAAGCCGGAGCGTGACGGTTTGTTCTGCGAGCGCATTTTCGGTCCTATCAAGGACTACGAATGTCATTGCGGCAAGTACAAGCGTATCCGTTACAAAGGCATTGTCTGCGACCGTTGTGGTGTGGAAGTGACAGAAAAGAAAGTACGTCGTGAGCGTATGGGACACATCCAGTTGGTTGTGCCGGTGGCTCACATCTGGTATTTCCGTTCGCTTCCCAATAAGATCGGTTATTTGCTGGGCCTGCCCACCAAGAAACTCGATGCCATTATCTATTACGAGCGTTATGTAGTTATCCAGCCGGGTATATTGGAAGGCGAGGTAGCACAGTTCGACCTGCTCGAAGAAGGAGAATACCTGGATCTGTTGGAAAAGTTGCCAAGCGACAACCAGTACCTCGAAGATTCAGACCCCAATAAGTTCGTTGCCAAGATGGGGGCGGAGGCCATTTATGACCTGCTGTCGCGCATCGACCTCGACTCATTGTCTTACGAACTGCGTAATCGTGCAGGCAGCGATGCTTCACAGCAGCGCAAGACGGAGGCATTGAAGCGTCTTCAGGTTGTTGAGTCTTTCCGCGCGTCACGCGGACGCAACAAGCCCGAATGGATGATTGTGCGCATTGTGCCGGTTATCCCGCCTGAGCTTCGTCCGTTGGTTCCGTTGGACGGCGGCCGTTTCGCCACTTCCGACCTGAACGACCTCTACCGTCGCGTCATCATCCGTAACAACCGCTTGAAGAGACTGATTGAGATCAAGGCTCCCGAAGTGATTCTGCGTAATGAGAAGCGTATGTTGCAGGAATCTGTCGACTCATTGTTCGACAACTCCCGTAAGTCGAGCGCAGTGAAGACTGACGCCAACCGTCCTTTGAAGTCACTTTCGGACAGCCTGAAAGGTAAGCAGGGACGTTTCCGTCAGAATTTGCTGGGTAAGCGTGTCGACTACTCCGCACGTTCCGTAATCGTTGTGGGGCCGGAGTTGAAGATGGGCGAGTGCGGTATTCCTAAACTCATGGCAGCCGAGCTCTACAAGCCGTTCATCATCCGTAAGCTCATCGAGCGCGGCATCGTGAAGACGGTGAAGAGTGCCAAGAAGATTGTGGACCGTAAGGAACCTGTCATCTGGGACATTCTGGAACACGTAATGAAGGGACATCCGGTGTTGCTGAACCGCGCCCCGACGCTTCACCGTCTGGGTATCCAGGCGTTCCAGCCGAAGATGATCGAAGGCAAGGCAATCCAGCTCCACCCGTTGGCATGTACGGCATTCAACGCCGACTTCGACGGTGACCAGATGGCCGTTCACTTGCCTTTGAGCAATGAAGCCATTCTGGAGGCACAGATGCTGATGCTCCAGTCGCATAACATCTTGAACCCTGCCAACGGTGCGCCTATTACGGTGCCTGCACAGGACATGGTACTCGGTTTGTACTACATCACCAAGCTGCGCAAGGGAGCCAAAGGCGAAGGCCTTACTTTCTACGGTCCCGAAGAGGCGCTTATTGCCTACAACGAAGGCAAGTGCGACATTCACGCGCCTATCAGCGTCATCGTGAAGGACGTTGACGAAAACGGCAACGTGGTGGACAAGATGATGCACGACACTTCGGTGGGACGTGTCATTGTAAACGAAATTGTTCCTGCCAAAGCAGGTTACATCAATACGATTATCTCCAAGAAATCACTTCGCGACATCATCAGCCACGTAATCAAGGTTTGTGGTGTGGCAGAAGCAGCCGAATTCCTTGACGGAATCAAGAACCTCGGTTACCAGATGGCCTTCAAGGGCGGTCTTTCGTTCAACTTGGGTGACATCATCATCCCTGAGGAGAAGGAAGCGCTGGTGCAGAGAGGTTACGAAGAGGTGGAGCAGGTAATCAACAACTATAACATGGGTTTCATCACCAACAACGAGCGTTACAACCAGGTGATCGACATCTGGACACACGTAAACTCCGAGTTGTCGAACATCCTGATGAAGACCATTTCGAGCGACGACCAAGGGTTCAACTCCGTATATATGATGTTGGATTCCGGTGCTCGTGGTTCTAAGGAGCAGATCCGCCAGCTTTCAGGTATGCGTGGTTTGATGGCGAAGCCTCAGAAGGCGGGTGCCGAAGGCGGTCAGATCATCGAGAACCCGATTCTTTCCAACTTTAAGGAAGGTTTGTCGGTGTTGGAGTACTTCATCTCCACCCATGGTGCCCGTAAGGGTCTTGCCGATACCGCTTTGAAGACGGCGGATGCCGGATACCTCACCCGTCGTCTGGTGGACGTGTCGCACGATGTGATTATCAATGAAGAAGACTGCGGCACACTCCGCGGGCTGGTTTGTACGGCTTTGAAGAACAACGATGAAACCATCGCTACGCTGTACGAACGTATCCTGGGACGTGTATCCGTACATGATATTGTTCATCCCACAACCGGCGAGCTGCTTGTTGCGGGCGGTGAGGAAATCACCGAAGCCATTGCACAGAAGATTGAGGACTCTCCGATTGAGAGTGTTGAAATCCGTTCCGTACTGACCTGTGAATCCAAGAAGGGCGTGTGTGCCAAATGTTACGGACGTAACCTTGCCACCAGCCGTATGGTTCAGAAGGGTGAGGCTGTGGGCGTGATTGCCGCGCAGTCCATCGGTGAGCCGGGTACACAGTTGACGTTGCGTACGTTCCACGCCGGTGGTACGGCAGCCAACATCGCTGCCAACGCAAGCATCGTGGCTAAGAATCCTTCCCGTCTGGAATTTGAGGAACTCCGTACGGTAGACATCATCGACGAAGCGGGCGAACCTGCGAAGGTGGTGGTGGGCCGTCTGGCGGAAGTGCGTTTCGTGGATGTCAATACGGGCATCATACTCTCCACGCACAACGTGCCTTACGGTTCCACGCTCTATGCAGCCGACGGTGAAGTGGTGGAAAAAGGAAAGCTCATTGCCCGTTGGGACCCGTTCAACGCGGTCATCATCACCGAAGCTACGGGTAAGATTGAGTTTGAAGGCGTCATCGAGAACGTCACCTATAAAGTGGAATCCGACGAATCCACCGGTTTGCGCGAAATCATCATCATCGAGTCCAAGGACAAGACGAAGGTGCCTACTGCGCATATCATGACCGAGGACGGCGAGCTGATCCGTACATACAACCTCCCTGTGGGTGGTCACGTGGTAGTGGAAGACGGCCAGAAGGTGAAAGCCGGCGAAGTAATCGTGAAGATTCCGCGTGCCGTTGGTAAGGCGGGTGATATCACCGGTGGTTTGCCTCGTGTCACCGAGCTGTTCGAGGCGCGTAACCCGTCCAACCCTGCTGTGGTTTCCGAAATTGATGGCGAGGTTACAATGGGTAAGGTGAAACGCGGTAATCGTGAAATCATCGTTACCTCCAAGACCGGAGAAGTGAAGAAATACCTCGTGCCGTTGTCCAAGCAGATACTGGTGCAGGAAAACGACTACGTGCGTGCCGGTACTCCGTTGTCCGACGGAGCCACTACGCCTGCCGACATCCTTGCCATTAAAGGTCCTACGGCCGTACAGGAATATATCGTGAACGAGGTGCAGGACGTTTACCGCCTGCAGGGTGTGAAGATCAACGACAAGCACTTTGAAATCATCGTTCGCCAGATGATGCGTAAGGTTGAAATCGACGAGCCGGGCGATACGCGCTTCCTTGAGCAGCAGGTAGTGGACAAGCTGGAGTTCATGGAAGAGAACGACCGCATCTGGGGCAAGAAGGTGGTGGTAGATGCAGGAGACTCCCAGAACCTGCAGCCGGGACAGATTGTCACTGCCCGCAAGCTGCGTGATGAGAACTCCATGCTGAAGCGCCGCGACTTGAAACCCGTTGCAGTGCGTGATGCGGTTCCCGCCACTTCTACGCAGATTCTTCAGGGTATCACCCGCGCTGCTTTGCAGACTTCGAGCTTCATGTCGGCCGCTTCCTTCCAGGAGACGACGAAGGTGCTCAACGAAGCTGCCATCAACGGCAAGGTGGACCGTCTGGAAGGTATGAAGGAGAACGTGATTTGCGGTCACCTGATTCCTGCCGGTACAGGCCAGCGCGAGTATGAAAAGATTATTGTCGGTTCAAAAGAAGAGTACGACCGCATGCTTGCCAACAAGAAGACGGTGCTCGACTATGCTGTCGATGAAAAAGCGGAAGAGTAATATATAACGCTGATACAATCACTGATTTTGATAATGAAAGAAGAGGGCTCCGCTGGACGGGGTTCTCTTCTTTCTTTTTTTTGAAAAAAAATGCGGCGGGCGGATTTGGATTGCATCCTCAGGGGAAATTCCGGTATCCTGCGGGGATAATCGGGTTTGTTGGGATTTTATGCATCCGGCGCTTTCGGAAGAATCAAAAAAAACAAGAAAATGGACCTGTATCTATTTTGGTTATTTCTTTTATATTGGTTTCACAAAGTGTTTCATCTGCTGTTCCAGTTTTGTCTGTAAGGGGCTGGGAGATAGCGTGTAAACTGTTTCACTTGCTGTGTCATGAACTGTTTCAGTTTTATGTGGTGATTTTTTATCGAAAAGAGGCTTGTTTCAGGGTTCGCCCAGCACCGCCACGATGAGTGACACTTGCCGGGGGGGTGTAGGAGTGGTCGCGCTTGTTCTCTCCGGTTGCGGTGAGTGCGTCGGTGAGCTGGCGGTTGCGCCGTATCCACGCACGCAGCTTCCGCATGGCGGAGACGAGGGGCATGTTGGGGTTGTAGAGGTGTGCAAGTTCTGCTTTCTCGTAGGTGCGGATGATGAATCTTTCGTCTTTTTCCATTTCTTCTTTCATGTTTTTGTATGCTTTTAAGTTTATGTAAATATACTGATTATTAGCGAGATATGCAAGTTTTTTGTGTGATTAAAGTATGAATAAATACAAATAAGGCTCTCGGCGACGCGGGGCGGTCTGCCTTGCGGGCGGCATGCCCTATCTTTGCAGGGTGAGGAAATGACAGATGTTTAACTTAAGAAAAAGCAGGAGAGAGTAGACTATGGCTTGTAGAGAAATTGATTTGATTGTGATTCACTGTTCGGCCACGCGTGCCGACCGTTGTTTTACGGAGCACGACCTTGAGGCGGCCCACCGCCGCCGGGGATTCAACGGATGCGGCTATCACTTTTATATCCGCAAGAACGGGGATATAAAAACCATGCGCCCCGTCGGGCGGATTGGAGCGCATGCACGAGGCTGCAACGCACGTTCCATCGGCATCTGCTATGAGGGCGGATTGGACGAAAAAGGGAGGCCTGCCGATACGCGTACCGGGTGGCAGCGCCATTCGCTGCGCGTGCTGGTGCGCACGTTGCTGCTGGACTATCCGGGCTGCCGCATCTGCGGACATCGGGACCTTAGCCCCGACTTGAACGGGAACGGAGAGATTGAACCCGAAGAATGGGTGAAGCAATGCCCTTGCTTTGAGGTGTCGAAGGAGCAGTGGTAAAAATGGGGTGGGGTGTTTTTTAAACGTTCGTTTGAAAACACAAAGATAAGAACATGAAGATAGAACCGCAAATTTTATTCAAAATATTTTAATTATAATTTATTGAAACAGAATTATAATCCTTATTACCAATTGATTAAACAACCTATGAAGTGTGAAAAAATCTTTTTCAAATAACCGGTGACAGCATGCGTGACAGAATGCTGAAAGGGTGTTCTTTAAACGAACGTTTAAAAAACAGACCACATGAAACAACTCGCTGTAATACTGCTGTTTATGGCATGCTTTGTAGAAAGTAGGGCGAGTGGCGCTCTTGCTGACGATTCTCTGTATTGTTTTCGTTTTGTTCGGGGCAAAGGTATGTTCTACGTACCCTACAAGGGGAACGGGCAAGCGTTGGAGCGCCTTATGGTTTTGATAGGCATGCATCGGGAAGACATCCTTTCGGGCAACATTCCGGTATTTGTGGAGGGTTTTTGCCCCGACCGCAAGACTGCCCGCGAGCGCAGCAACCGCGTGAAGAGCGAAATGATACTGCGGGGCGGTTTGCACGAAGCATGCTTCCGCACCGTCAACCATGTGCAGGAAGGCGATTATGTGGAAGTGCGTCTGAGGCTCCCCGCCGCACCGCAGGCTTCGGAGCAGGCGGATGATGCAGACGCGGTTTCCGAAACGGAGAATATGCCCCATGACATAGATACCACTCATTGCGCTGCGGATACGGCGGTTGTCCCGGCAGCCTCCTTGTCTGCGTCGCCGCTTGGCTCGCAGTCGGACAAAGACGGACGGCATGACTTCGGGTCGGCCTTTGCGCTCCGCACCAACCTCTTGCGCCTTGCCACCCTCACCGCCGATTTCGGCTTGGAATATCGCATGGCGGATGCCCGCATCGCCATTCTCCTGAACGGCACTTATGCCGACTGGGGCTGGAAAGAGAAACAACGCCGCTACAAAATCTGGCGTGTCTCCCCCGAAGCACGCTGTTATCTCGGCACCCGCCGCCGCGGCTTTCTGGGAGCCATGTACCACCGGGGCGGTTTCCACTACAAACTGGATGCTACGGGCAAGGCCGGCGACTATCAGGGCGGAGGCATTACGGGCGGTTACCGCCTGCCCCTCACCCGTCATTGGGCTTTCGACTTCCATGCCGCCGCAGGCTATACTCGTGCCGAATACGACGAATACACCCGCATCGGGACGGTCAACGTCCTCCGCAACAAAAGCGGAAAACTCGTGAAAGATTATTGGGGCATCAATCAGCTGGGCGTTTCCCTGCTGTACGATTTCTGAAAACAACGAACAGTAACCGATGAACTTATGAAGAACCCTATATTTTCAAAATCATGTCTTGGGTGGCTTGCCCTGTGGGTGGCGTTTGCCGCCTGCGAGCGCGACGACACTTTCTGCAACACGCCGCATCCCGCCGAAGGCGCCTTGCTGCTGCACACCGGCTATGCCGGCAACTACTACATGAAGGTGCAGGACTACCACACGAGCGTTCCCGCGGCCGATTTTCCCTGTCCGCAGGTCTTTGCTCCCGGCAGCTATACGCTCTCCGTATTCAACCTGCCCGAAGGCATGGAGCGTGCGGACAACCGGGTGGGCGTGGCATCCCTGCCGGACGGCACGCTGCTTCCGCAACCCGGAGTGCTCTATGGCAATGCCGCAACCATAGGCATTGCGGCGGACGACACCCTTGCGGTGACTCTTCCGATGAAGCAGCTCACCCGCCGCCTGACGCTGAAGATGAAGCTGGCGGGCGGCAACCCCGGCATTCTGGCAGGGACCGAAGCCTCCATAACCGGCATTGCCCCTGCATTGGACATTGCTGCTTTGAAGCTGCAGGGCGATCCTGCTACGGTGCGTCCTGTCTTTGTGCGCGAAGGCGATGTGCTGACGGCGGAGCTCAACTTGCTGGGTACGGCTGCGGATGTGCGGCAGGAGTTCATCATCGTGCTCATTGCCACCGACGGACAGCGGCAGACGCTGGCGCGTGACATGACCGGGGCGCTCTCCGACTTCAACCGGGGAACAGACCCCATGACGCTGGACGCCACGCTGGAGCTGATGAACGATGCGCTGCCCGATGCGGACATCACCGACTGGGTGCCCTCCGGAAGCGAAGAGGGGGATGCTGTGTGAAACGGACAGACGGATGGATAATAACATTTTTAAAATAGCGAATAACAATGAAAGCGAACGTATTTATGATTTTGGCTGCGGGGCTGTTGCTCGGTGCTTGCAGCAACGACAATGAGCCGACAGACAACGCCAACGGCGTGGCGGCAGTATTCACCACCAATCTGGACGGACGCGTGCAGACACGTATGGCGGACGAAGAGTGGGCGGAGGACGATGCCATCGGTATCTTCTCGCTGAATGATGAAATGGAGGGGGTGACGATAGACGGTGTGGAGCAGAGCAACAACGCGGTCAACCTGAAATACACCCGTAGCTCAAATGATTGGGACGGCGGGACTACCGCTTTCCGCTTCAAAAATCCGGCAGATGCTAAGGTGACTTTCAGGGCGTACTATCCGTATACGGCGGATACCGATATTACGGACGGCACAGGAGGGAAGAAAGAAGGGACAATCGCTTTCGAAGCCACCGACCAGAGCCTTGCAGGACAGGTGAAGTTCGACTTCCTGTTTGCGGATAAGGATGGGGAAGGAAAGGAGTCCGCCGGAAGCAAGAACAGCCCCAATGTGAATTTCCAGTTTGCACATTCCATGACGAAAATTATTATTGTGCTAAAGGCCGACGGCAGTTCTGTGAAGGACTTGGGCACAATGGAGCCTACGCTGAAAGGCCTGAAGGCCAAAGGTACGTTCAGCCTGGCTAATGGTGTGGCGGCTCTTGCCGGTGATGCCGAGGTTGTAGACCTTCTCCTGTCCAACCAGACGGAGACTACTAATACTGCCACCCAACAGTCTTTCGTGGCAATCGTTCCTCCCCAAACGGCTTCTGCGGATGTCTATCTGACGATTGCATCGGGCAGCGACAGCTATCTGAGCGCCAGAATCCTGTCGGGAAAGGAACTGGCGGCAGGCAAATGCTATACCGTAACTATCACTGTGAAGAAACTGGAGCTGGTGGTGGAAAGCAGCGATATTACGCCTTGGGGATCGGAGAACGGTGGCAACTCTGACGCAGTCCTGCAATAAAAAAAGACGCATGTATGAAAACCGCAATCTTTAGATTTTTCAGTTTCTGTTTCGCACTCCTGCTGCTTGCCGCCTGTTCGCGCGACGGGCAGCCGTTCCTGCCGGACGACACCGGCAAGGACGACGGGGATATTCCCGTAGACATCGTGGTGTCCAGAAGTACGTTTACCGGAGCAGGCGACGGTGGAGAAACAGATACGAAATTCACCCCCGGCTGCCACATCGGTGTGTCGGTGGATGGCAGTGCGGCCTATCAGAACGTGCAGTACAAATACCCTGCAAGCGGTTCGGCATTGGTGGCGGTAGACGAAAAAATCTATTGCAGGGAGCAATCTGCTTCGACAGTGAAAGCCAATTATCCTTACCGGAGTGACGGAGCCTATTCCACCGCTTTTGTGGAAGCCGACCAAAGCAGCAGCGATAATTACTATAAGAGCGATGCCCTTGCGGCCAACGGAACAATCAGCAATGGCGCACTGAGGCTGCAGTTCGCTCACCGTATGGCAAAAGTGATCTTTACATTCAATGAAGATGTAACGGATGTAACCATTCTCAATCAATCACTGAATACAAGTGCCGTTACGGGGAGTTCCTCAATCAAGGCATATAAAGTGGATGCGCGGACATGGAAGGCTTGCATTGTGCCGAGACAGACGCAACTGAAAATGAATTGCAAAAAAGGCGGAGTAAAGTATGGAATTACGTGTAATGTAGGTGGTGGTATGGTTGAGGGAAAGCAATATACTTTTCGTGTAAATAAGTGGAAAAACAAAGATGGACATATACCTTGGGACTTATCGGTAGGCTCTCTGAAAATTGGAGATAATGACTCTTACTATGTTACACAAAGTTCCGGAGTTACCGGTAATAGTATCACCGTTGAAAATGGCGCTCCAACCATATATATTGATGGCTTAAATGTGTCTGCCGGGGTAGCATTACTTATTAAAAGAGGTAACTCTACAGTTAGGGTAGTAAATAAAAACACCTTGAAAAGTACTGGTAATGGTGCTTCGGGCATTCAAGTGGGGGAAGATCCTAAAGGTGGAAGCGTTAAGATTGTAGGTTCCGGGACACTGACGGCAATAGGTGGGCCTCTAGGGTGTGGAATAGGTACGATATATAGTAATGCCGGTGGCTGGCATATTAATATTGAAGATTGTACGGTTATAGCACAAGCGAATGAAGATGAACCGGCAGGTATTGGTTCGCGTGGAGGAGCGGCGTGCGGCGACATTACCATTAAAAATGCAATGATAACTTCGACCGGCACCCAATTTGGAGCCGGGATTGGCAGCGGGAAAGGAGGAAAGTGCGGCAATATAACTATTACTCTGAAGCAAGGAGATACTAAAGAACAATTTTTGGGAAGAATGAAAGGATATACAAAAGTTGGTGCCGGGGGGGTCGGTAGCTGTGGAACTATCACCTGGCATTAATAAATGAAATAACCAGTTGGAATAAACGATGTGCGGTCGGATGCTTGTGCATCCGTCTCGTAGCAGCAGATGTGGTGATCTGTGACAATCAGTTGTGCTTGGGGGCTGTCCGAAAGAGGATGGCCCCTTCTTGCATCTAAGGACTTTATAAATACATCCGGATACATGGGCGACGTTCGGCGGCGCCCGGCGGTCGGTGTTGCCTCCGCTCGGTGTTATCTTTGTTTCACCAATCCGGCAGAACCGGTAGCCGGGATGGTGGAGAAACCAAAGACAATATTCACTTAAAAAAAAGTAAAAAGGAGACAAGAGTATGGCTATTGTATTTAAAAAAGCATTGCGTAAGAATGTGGCGGACCAAACGGCAGCGGCGAAGTATTACCCGCAACTGCTCACCTTGGGACAGAGCGTGGGCATCGACAAGATTGCGTACCAGATGAAAGAGAACAGTTCGCTCTCCAAAGGTGATATTCTCAGCGTGATTGCCAACTTCGTGGAGTGCATGCGCAAGAACCTGTACAACGGACATTCGGTGAACATCCGCGATTTCGGGGTGTTCAGCCTCTCGGCGCGTACCGAGGGCTCGGAAACGGAGAAGGACTGTACGGCAAAGAAGATACGGACAGTGCGCATCAACTTCCGCCCTTCGACCGGCGTGCGCCCCGATTTGGCCTCTACACGCGCCGAAGACGCAATGGAGTTCGTGGATCTGCAAACCTACCTGAACGGGCAGAAAGAAGAGGAGGATGCAGGCGGCAGCGTGCCGGGCGGCGGCGAGGAACAGGACCCGTTGGGATGATGCGCATCTGTGGTTATGAACAAAAAGAAAGGAGTGAAAGATGAAAGCGATTATTGAAAAAATGCTGGAATGCCTGCTGGCGTTCCTCCCGTTCCTCTCCAAACGGAGCAAGAAGAAAGTGGAGAAGATGAAAGAGTTCAGCGAGCTGGTGAGGGAACAGTACGGATTCCTTGTCGGGCAGCTGGAAAAGGTGTTGCAGGACTACTTCGGGCTGAGCGCACGCGTGAAGGAGATGCACACCGAAATCTTCTCGCTGAAAGCGGAGCTGGCGAAAGCGTTGACTTGCCGCTGCATGCGGGAGAATTGCGACAGGCGGCTGGCGGTGGACGGCACTGCGGCTGTGTAAAGATTTCGCCCTTGCAGGCCGGCCGGCTTGCAAGGGCGGAACTTTTTTTGTGCTTTATGGGGGACAGTGGCTTTTTTTACACCGGAGTATGTTGTGTGTTCCCGATGAAAAGAAGTATATTTGCCCCTATCTATATAAATAATAATGATGTATAAACAATTATGGAAAATCAGGAGAATAATAACGGACAATTGCAGATTGAACTGAAAGAGGAAGTAGCGCAAGGCACGTATGCCAATCTTGCCATTATCACTCACTCCAGTTCGGAGTTTATCGTGGATTTTGTGCGGGTGATGCCGGGGATGCCCAAAGCCGGAGTGCAGTCGCGCATCGTGCTGGCGCCCGAACACGCCAAACGCCTGCTGCGCGCGCTCGAAGAGAACATAGGCAAATATGAACGCGCTTTTGGCCCCATTCGCATGCCGG
>OGRA01002431.1_pt1 | contig 15625 bp, 8 predicted proteins | sample 1553351 | NCBI WGS metagenome assembly OGRA01 (sample SAMEA2580056, study PRJEB22360) | human gut metagenome | biome: human gut; feature: human-associated habitat; material: faeces | place: Denmark | collected 2008/2010
AGTACCACCGGCATTAATTAGGCTCGGCATAGTCAAAACGGAAATTACATTTCCGTTTGTCTCTGCACTCGCCTTTCGTTATCTTTGCAGTTTGAACAATATGTATAAAAAGAGAACAATATGATAGAATACATTACGGGAGAGGTTACCGATTTAACTCCCGCCACGGCGGTTGTGGAGTGCATGGGAATAGGTTATTTGCTTAATATTTCGTTAAATACTTATTCTTGCCTTTCGAAAGGGCAAGCTACACGTCTGTATGTTTACGAAGCGATTCGGGAAGATGCCTATCAGCTTTATGGCTTTTATGACCGTCACGAACGTGAACTATTCATATTGTTGATTTCTGTTTCGGGAGTAGGGCCCAATACGGCTCGCATGATATTGTCTTCATTGAATCCTTCTGAATTGGAGCAGGCGATTGCATCGGAGAATCTAAATTTATTGAAGTCGGTAAAAGGAATAGGCGCTAAAACTGCACAGCGTGTAATTGTTGACTTGAAAGATAAAATAAAACCTACCGACAATCCGTTAGTAATAAGTACGCCCGCAGCCTCGGAAATTTACGAGGAAGCTGTGGCTGCGTTGGTGATGCTTGGATTTTCACAGCCCCAATCGCAAAAAACAGTTCAAAAGTTATTGCGTGATACTCCTTCGATGAGAGTTGAAGAGGTAATTAAGCAGGCTCTGAAAATGCTCTGATACCGACGTCGTCGCCTTTTGAGTAAAGGCGGGAATTTGTGTAGGAGTATCGAATGAGAAGACGGATAAGGATTGGAACAATAGTTGTGCTAGCAGTGAGCGGATTAGGAGCCTATTCCGCTTTTGCTGCTTTGCAGTCGGCCGATCCGCAAAGTTCATCGAGCAGTATATCGGCAACGCAAAGCAATAAAGAATCCGATTCCATACAAGTCCGTTATCCTGTCACTAAGACATCTCCTGAATCGTACGATGAAATCGGGCAGATAGCTCCGATGGATTTGAAAAATCCTTCTAATCTGAAAACAGAAGTAGAGTATGATGCTGAAACGAATTGTTATGTAATCCATACCCGAGTCGCCGGGGTTGATGTTTGCACTCCTTTCATGTTGTCGGCGGCCGAGTATAACGATTATACGTTGCGTAAATCCATGCAGCAGTATTATCGGGAACGGAATGCCCAGAATTTTGCAGAGAACAGTAAATCGGAGTTCAATTTTTTGGATATGCAGTTCTCTCTTGGGCCATTGGAAAAAGTTTTTGGACCGGGTGGAGTACAATTGAAGACACAAGGATCTATCGAGTTGAATATGGGATTGAAACATAACAAACTCGATAATCCCGCATTGCCGATGAGTTCCAGAAAGAAGACTTATTTCGACTTCGACGAGAAGATACAGGCTTCGGTAACGGCGAAAGTCGGTGACAAGATGTCGTTCAATATGAACTATAACACCGATGCGACTTTCGATTTCGACTCGAAAAATCTCAAATTACAATATCAGGGAAAAGAAGACGAGATTATTAAGAATATCGAAGCCGGTAATGTGAGTATGACCACAGGGTCGTCGTTGATACGTGGTAGTACGGCTTTATTCGGTGTAAAGACAACTATGCAGTTCGGTAAACTGACGGCTACCGCTCTTATTTCTCAACAACAGTCCGAATCGAAAACGGTCAATGCGAGTGGTGGGGCACAGACCACGCCGTTCGAAATCCGGGCAGACGCTTATGACGAAAACAGGCACTTTTTCTTAGCTCATTTTTTTAGGGACAATTACGATAAATTTGCTTCCAAACTACCTTATGTCTCATCGGGTGTGAGTATCAATCGAATAGAAGTTTGGATTACGAATAAACAAGGCAATTATGAAGAGTCGAGGAATATTGTCGGTTTTATGGATTTGGCCGAAAATGTTCATATCGGTAACGACCATTGGATATCGGCTACCGCGCAGCAGAATCCGATGAATAACTCCAACTCGTTGTATGCCGAGATTAAAAACGGTTATCCCGATGCTCGTAATATCAATTTGGTGACACAGGCTTTGGACCCTCTTTCTGTTTATGGTATCGAGGGTGGGCAGGATTATGTGAAAATAGAGAGTGCCCGGAAACTTGCTTCTTCTGAATATACGTTGAATTCCCAATTGGGCTATATCTCCTTGAAAAGTAAGCTGAATGCCGATGAGATGATTGCTGTCGCTTATGAATATACTTATAACGGACAGGTTTATCAGGTTGGGGAATTTTCGGGAGATGTTACCGATACGGATCAATGTCTTTTTCTGAAAATGTTGAAAGGTTCTACCATTTCGACCTCATTACCCATTTGGGATTTAATGATGAAAAATGTTTATTCGCTGGGGGCCTATCAGGTTCAGAAGGATAAATTCAGGTTGTATATTAAATATCAGAATGATTCTACGGGGGTAGCTGTAAACAATATACCGGAGGGGAATATATCCAATCAGACTTTGTTGCAAGTAATGAACCTCGACCGCTTAGATGTGAATGAGTCGGAATATTCCGATGGCATTTTTGACTATATAGAGGGGTATACGATTCAATCTTCGAACGGGAGAATTATATTTCCGGTCATAGAGCCGTTCGGTAGTCACTTGGCAGAAAAAATAGGAAATGCGGCGATAGCAGAAAAGTATGTTTATCAAGAGCTGTATGATTCGACATTGACTATCGCCCAGCAAGTATCGGAGAAGAATAAATTTATTATGACCGGAGAATATAAAGCATCTTCGGGCGCAGAAATAAGATTAAATGCGATGAATGTACCTCGGGGATCGGTGGTTGTTACCGCCGGAGGTATGACTTTGGTCGAAAATTCCGATTATATTGTGGATTATGCGATGGGTGTCGTGACGATATTGAACCAAAGTATAATCGAGGCGGGAACTCCGATTAGTGTATCGCTTGAAAATCAATCGATGTTCAATATGCAACGTAAGACAATGCTGGGACTCGATTTGAATTATGCTTTCTCCAAAGATTTTAATGTAGGAGCGACGATTATGCATTTGTCCGAAAAGTCCCTGACAGAAAAAGTAAATATGGGCGATGAGGTACTGAATAATACTTTGTGGGGAGTGAACTTGTCTTATAATACGAATTTTTTATGGTTGACCAATTTGTTGAATAAAATTCCGACTGTAAACGCAACGGCTCCTTCTACGTTGGCTCTCACGGCCGAATTTGCCCAATTGATACCGCATAAATCCAAAAACGGCAGCTCGCAGGGAACATCGTATATCGATGATTTCGAATCGACACAAACAGGGTTGGACTTGAAGTCTCCTTATTCGTGGACGTTGGCTTCCACTCCGTACGACCCTTCATCTGATGCTTTGTTTCCCGAAGCTCGCTATTCCAATGATATTCGTTATGGGCAAAATAGAGCATTGCTATCGTGGTATTATATCGATAGAATGTTTACACAGAAAAACTCAACATTGATACCGGCTCACCTGAAAAATGATTTGGACCAATTGTCCAATCCTTATGTACGTGAGGTGAGTGTACGGGAGATATTTCCCAATAAGGAAATCAATTATGGAGAATCGACGACCTTACAGACATTGAACCTTTCATTTTATCCACAGGAACGGGGACCGTACAATCTCGATACCGATAATATCGACTCACAAGGGCTTTTGTTGAATCCGGAGAACCGTTGGGGCGGGATTATGCGAAAAATGGATTATACCGATTTCGAATCATCGAATATCGAATATATACAGTTTTGGCTCATGGATCCGTTTTTAGATGAGAATCAGACTAATCATAACGGGGGAGAATTGTATTTCAATTTGGGAGAAGTGTCGGAAGATATTCTCAAAGACGGTATGAAGTCTTTCGAGAACGGTTTGCCTGTCGACGGTGATACAACACAGATAGCGACTACGGTGTGGGGAAAGGTATCCAAACGTCAGTCGTTGACTTATGCATTCGATAATACCAGTGGTGCACGGGCTTTGCAAGACGTAGGTTTAGACGGTCTGTCGAATGACGAGGAATATGGGTTCTCATCTTATAGAGATTATTTGAACAAGCTCGAAACTAAACTATCTCCGGCGGTAGTAGAGGCTATGCGACAAGATCAGTTTTCTCCGTTTAACGATCCGGCCGGGGATAATTACCATTTTTATCGTGGACACGATTATGACGATGCCCAAACTTCTATATTGGACCGGTACAAACGATATAACGGAACAGAAAACAATTCCCGGTCTCCCGAGGAAATGAACGATTCGTATTATCAGTCTTCCAAAAGCGTTCCTGACGTGGAGGATATCAATCAGGATAATACGTTGAACGAATATGAAAGGTATTATCAGTACCGCATATCGTTATGCCCCGATAGCTTAGAGGTGGGGAAAAACTGTATTACCGATAAGCGGGAGACAACCGTCCGGCTCCGCAATGGTGAAGAAGGAAAAGCTGTGTGGTATCAATTTAAAATCCCTTTGTCTCGTCCTCAAAAGAAAGTGGGATCTATTCAGGATTTTAAGACGATACGTTTTATCCGCATGTTTATGACGGGTTTTGAGTGTGAAACACATTTGCGTTTTGCCACGTTGGAATTGGTTCGGGGTGAATGGCGAACGTATAACTATGCTTTGAATTTGAAAGGAGATGCTCCGGCTCAGGGTAAGATGGATATATCGGTGGTAAATATTGAGGAGAATGCAGGACAGGTTCCTGTTAATTATGTTTTACCTCCGGGAGTAACCCGTATCATAGACCCGGGGCAATCGCAAATAACTCAGCTTAATGAACAAGCCATGTCTTTGAAAGTAACCGATTTGCAGTCGGGAGATGCTCGTGCGGTTTATAAGAACAGTGGTATGGATATGCGTACATACAAGCGGTTACAGATGTTTGTACATGCAGAGAAACTGATTGACGATAAAACTAATTTACGAGATGGCGATGTGTCTGTGTTTTTACGATTAGGATCCGATAGTAAATCGAATTATTATGAGTATGAGGTCCCGTTGTCATTGACGGAGCCGGGTAATTATAGTACGTATAACGCACAAGATCAGGAAGCGGTTTGGCCACAATCCAATATGTTTGATTTCCCTCTTTCTTTGTTTACCGATTTGAAGCTGGAACGGAATGCAAAGAAACGTATGGATAATTCGACTGTGACGTTTCAAACCCGTTATTCCAGTTATGATCCCGATAAAAATCAAAATAAGGTGACTATTGTGGGGAATCCTTCTTTGAGCGATGTTCGTACGATGATGATCGGTGTGAGAAATAATTCGAATGCAGCTAAGGATATAGTCGTTTGGGTGAATGAAATGCGTTTGACCGATTTTGACCAATCTGGTGGTTGGGCTGCCAAAGCAAATGTAAATCTCGGTTTGTCGGATATTGCTACGCTGAATATCGCGGGGCATGTAGAAACTGTCGGTTTTGGGGGTATAGACCAAAGCCTTACGGAACGTCGATTAGACGATTACTATCAGTATAATATAGCTACGATGGTCGAGTTAGGGCGTTTTTTGCCTGAAAAAGTCAAATTGAAAGCTCCGTTATTTTATTCGATTACCGAACAACGTACTTCTCCTAAATACAATCCGCTCGATCAAGATATCTTGTTGAAAGATGCTTTGGACAATGCGGGTAGTAAAGCCGAGCGTGACTCTATAAGTGATGCTTCGATAGAGAAATCGACTGTCGAAAGTTTCAGTTTGTCGGGAGTTTCTTTCGATATTAGGAGTAAGAATCCTATGCCCTATGATCCGGCTAATTTTTCTATCAGCTATTCTTATAATCGACAATCGAAACAAGACCCTACTACCGAATTTGAGAATACATACGATTATCGGGGTAGTTTCACTTATTCTTATACTCCTTTTGTTAAACCTTTTGTCCCGTTGAAGGGATTAAAGAGTAAATCTAAGCATTTGAAATTTTTGAAGGAATGGGAATTTAATTATTTGCCTAATAATATTGCGTTTAATACCAATATGTCGCGATATTATTATGAACAGCAGATTCGCGATGTGAGTGGATCGGGAGGAATGGCATTGCCGACAAGTGTAAGTAAAAGTTTTTTATGGGATCGGCAGTTCTCGTTGACATGGAATCTCACTAAGTCGATAAACCTTTCGTTGCAAACGATGACGAACGCTCATATCGAGGAGCCGGTCGGTGTGGTGAATAAACAGCTTTTTCCAGATGAATACGAAGCATGGAAAGATACCGTGTTGACCAGCATCAAGAATTTGGGAACACCGTGGAATTATAATCAAACTTTCAATGCATCGTATACGGCTCCGTTCAGCAAGATACCTGTTCTTGATTATTTGTCGTTTAATGCTAAGTATAACGCTACATACACTTGGGATAGAGGAGCCCAGATTTCAGAGGAAATAGATTTAGGTAACTCGGTGAATAATCAGGGGCAGTTGAGCTTTGACGGGCGTTTCAATTTTGAACAATTATACAATAAGTCGAAATATTTGCAGAAGATAAACAAACGTTTTTCTTCCAATAATAGGGCTGCGGCGGCGAAGAAAAATAGAAAATTCGAACGTACCATTTTGCTTCGGGAAGATACTACGGTTACTTTAAGGCATAATCTCAATAATAAGAAGGTAAAAGTTGTGGCAAGGGACGATGCCGGAAAGAAAGTAGCCCTGAGGACGAAAGTTCTCGATGCCAATAATGTGGTGATTCTCGATAAAGGAACCCAACGCTTGAATGTGATAATTACTCCTTCGAATAAGAATGAACGTAATTTCTGGAAAGAAGCAGCCGAATATTCTTTACGGGGATTGATGATGGTAAGAAATGCGAGTGTGCGTTATCGTAAGACCAATACTACATCGTTACCTCTGTTTTCCCCGAATGTAGGCGATGTATTCGGGCAATCGACTTCGTATGGCCCTATGGCTCCCGGCCTCGATTTCGCTTTTGGTTTTACTGATGAGAGCTATGTATATCGGGCAAAAGAACGTGGTTGGCTTTTATGTGATTCCACGCAGATAAGTCCGGCTGTCATCGGTCGTACCGAGGAGTTTAATTTCGAAATAGCGCTTGAACCTATCCGGGGTTTGAAAATAAACTTGACAGGAAATAGAACAGACACGCGTAGTTCTCAAATGCAATTTATGTTTGACGATATGCCTACTGTACGAGGCGGAAGCTATACCAAGACACATATTGCATTGAAGACTGCATTTAGGAGCAGTTCTGCAAAAGACGGATATTCGTCGCAAGCATTCGATGATTTTTTGAAAAATCGGGAAATAATAGCGGCTCGGTTAGAAGCGCATTACGGATCGTTGGGCAATTATCCGAATAAAGGTTTTATTGCCTCTACCGGTTTTGGAGATAAGCCCTATGATTCGGCTAACGGTGGTGTAAATCGTAGTTCTGCCGATGTAATGATACCTGCATTTATTGCTGCATATTCTGGCCGTGATGCCCGTAAAATCGATTTGTCTCCGTTCCCGGGATTGTCGGCTATATTGCCGAACTGGCGAATTACTTACGATGGTTTCATGCAAATACCGTTTATAAAGAAACACTTTAAAGCGTTTACTCTATCGCATGCTTACCAGTGTACCTATGCTGTGGGATCATTTACTTCGTTCCTTAATTGGGTGGAATCAGACGGGGATTTCGGTTTCGTTCGCGATGAACTTACGGGCAATCCCATACCCTCTTCTCCATTCGATATATCATCGGTAATGATAACCGAGAGATTCGCTCCCCTTATCGGGTTAAAGGTGACACTGAAAAATAATGTTACGGGCAATATAGAGTATAAAGATTCCCGCACGTTGACATTGAATTCGGCAGCCGGACAAATCGTAGAGGCGTCGACAACCGATTTTACAATCGGGGCCGGGTATAAGATCGCTAATTTTAATACGATTTTGAAATTGAAAGGGTCTCAAACAGGCGTTAGCAACGATTTGACGATCAATGCCGATTTTTCATTCCGCAAGAATCAGGCTCTCATTCGCCGTATCGAACAGAATTTTACTCAGGCAACCAGTGGAACTCGTACTACGATGTTGAAAGTAACGGCCAATTATGTATTGAGTAAACGTATTACGGTAGGGGCTTATTTTGACCATCAGATTAATACACCGTTAGTATCCTCTTCATCATATCCTATTACGAACAGCAATTATGGAATCTCGGTGAGATTATCGTTATTGAAATAAAAGGAATTTATATTTTAAGTTAAACAGGTCGTTTGTTTAAACTGTTTCTTCAATTATTCGTTTTTCTTAATTAAAGGAGGGATAGAGAAATTTTTGAGTCGGAGCTTAAACTCCTATCTTTGCAGTTGAGATGCTTCTCCGTAGTTTTATAAAACCCAAATAAATGTATTGAATAAATGAAACGACTGATTTTTATTCTTATGGCTTTGTTGTCTTATGGCATTTTGAGAGCCGAGACTTTGAAATCTCCTGACGGGAACATTGTATTAGATTTTGAATTGGACAATGGAGTCCCTGTTTATAAAGTAGATTATAAAGGTCGGCCGGTTATTAAAGAGAGTAAATTGGGATTAGAGTTGAAGTCGGGAAAAAATTTAACCGATGGATTTCGTTTGGCTGGTTCTGAGACATCGACTTTCGATGAAACATGGAAACCCGTTTGGGGAGAGGTAAAAGAGATTAGGAATCATTATAATGAATTGGAAGTAACATTGGAACAACCGTCGACCGATCGTCGTATGATTATTCGTTTCCGGGTATTTGACGATGGGGTAGGATTCCGATATGAATTTCCCGATCAGCCCAATTTGGATTATTTTGTGATTAAAGAAGAGAAGACGCAGTTTGCTATGGCGGGAGACCACACTGCTTTTTGGCTTCCGGGCGATTATGATACACAGGAGTATTCCACTGTGACGTCGAAATTGTCCGAAATCCGGGGATTGATGAACGAGGCTATTACACCGAATTCTTCTCAGACTCCATTCTCTCCTACGGGGGTACAAACGGCTTTAATGATGAAAACCGACGATGGTTTGTATATTAATTTGCATGAAGCTGCATTGGTCGATTATTCTTGTATGTCGCTCGATTTAGACGACAAAAATATGATATTCGAGTCTCACCTTACACCCGATGCATTGGGGGATAAGGGATATATGCAAACTCCGGCGAAATCTCCGTGGCGCACGATTATTGTTAGTGACGATGCGCGTGATATTCTTGCATCCAAAATGACTCTTAATCTGAATGAACCGTGTGTCTATGAAGATACGAGTTGGATAAAACCGACGAAATATATAGGTGTATGGTGGGAAATGATAACCGGGAAAAGTACTTGGGCTTATACCGATTTGCCTCATGTGAAACTCGATTTGGTCGATTATTCTCGTTTGACGCCTAATGGACGTCATGCCGCTAATACCGAGCATGTAAAAGAATATATCGATTTTGCCGCAGAACATGGATTTGACGCTGTGCTGGTGGAAGGTTGGAACATCGGGTGGGAAGATTGGATAGGTAAGTCGAAAGACTATGTATTCGATTTTATCACACCGTATCCCGATTTCGATGTAGAAGAAATAGAGCAGTACGCCAAATCGAAGGGAGTGAAAATGATTATGCATCATGAGACCTCGGGCTCGGTTCGTAATTATGAACGGCACATGGAGAAAGCATATCAGTTTATGAACGATCATGGCTATGATGCCGTGAAGAGTGGATATGTGGGAGATATTATACCTCGTGGGGAACATCATTACGGACAATGGATGGTCAATCATTATCTCTATGCGCTGACCGAAGCCGCCAAGCATAAGATTATGGTGAATGCCCATGAAGCTGTTCGTCCCACGGGTTTGAGCCGTACTTATCCCAATCTTATCGGTAACGAGTCGGCGAGAGGAACCGAGTATGAATCGTTCGGGGGCAATAATCCCGACCATACCACTGTTTTGCCGTTTACACGACTTATCGGAGGCCCGATGGATTATACTCCCGGTATTTTCGAGACGGATATTTCTAAACTTAATCCCGATAACCACAGCTATGTTCGTTCTACTCTGGCTCGGCAACTGGCTTTATACGTGACCATGTATAGTCCTTTACAGATGGCAGCCGATTTACCCGAAAATTATAATCGTTTCCTCGATGCTTTTCAGTTTATTAAAGATGTGCCTGTCGATTGGGACGACAGCCGTTATTTGGAGGCAGAGCCGGGAGATTATATTACGGTGGCACGCCGGGAAAAAGGTGGTAATAATTGGTATGTAGGTTCCACGGTCGATGAGAATGGGCATACGGCTCGTTTCTCCTTAGACTTCTTGGAGCCTGGGAAAAAGTATATTGCAACTATATATGCCGATGCTCCCGATGCCCATTATAAGGATAACCCGCAGGCTTATACGATTCGTAAATATATTGTGACGAACAAGACTCATATCGTTCAGCCTTGTGCTCCGGGTGGAGGCTTTGCTATGAGTATCGAGGAGGCTACCGATCCAGTAGCTTTGAAAGGATTGAAAAACTATAAACCGTAGATTGCGGTGAGATGAGAATAGGAGGGTAGGACTTATATAAGTCCTACCCTTTTATATTAGCGTAACCGATTGCTGATGATGTTTTCGGAGTAGATATCGACAGATGAAAGATGGAAATCAGAGGAGACGTTCCCGCAAAGAACAAGCCTGAAATATTTATATGCCGGTCCTGTAAAACGCATGGGTAATTGCCCTGCTACTTTTGATGCGCTCGATATTTCACAGATTTTGGAAAAGTTGCCTTCGGCATCATTGCCACCCCAAAGAGAAAGCAAGAGCTTTCCTTCTGACATCGAGAGTCGCCAGAAAACTTCTCTCCATTTTTGGTACTCTTCACTTTGGAGAGTAATTGGGCGGGATACGAGTGCGATTGGGGTTATCTCTGCTGATTCTTTTTGTAAATCGTAAACTTTTCCCTCTGCGTCTTGGGCGAGTAGATGACTGGCATCATAGAATAGGGAAGAGTACTGTCGGCTTATGCGATACATGTAGAGAGAAGGAATATGGATAATGAGACTATATTTGAGATCGGGCCTGCAACATATCAATTCTTTTTCGATTGTATTGTAGGCGATGATACTTCCTTGAATGAATTGAGATAAAGTCGTTTGATCGGTGGTCGCAGGAATTAATGTAGAGTCTATGTCGTGGTGAGCGATTGGGCTATTGTTTTCGCAGGCGGTTTCGTCGAACGATAAGAGTTGTTGTATTTCGGAACCTCGTATGATAAATAATCCTTTTGCCGTAGTAAACATAATCATGTCTTCGAGAGGGACGATAGGGTTTTCCGGCAGTATGGGCTCTCGATTCAGTTGATGTTGTGCTCCGTAACATAAGATTCCGTTTCCGTTTTGCAGAGCCCATATTCCTTCTTCTGTAAATACGTATAGGGGAAATTCACCGAACTGTCCTTCCGATAAAGCAGCTGTAATGGTCGCTATGCCTGTAATCTCTCCGTTCGAGATGGTATAAGTTTGTTCGGACGGGAATATAAACGGGTTTTCGAGTTCCGAAACCCGCAGTATATTAGGCTGTGTGTAAGTGTCATTTTCGGACAAGGGTATATCGAGTGGGGTAGAGGCCGGCAGAGAATCGTTTTCCAATGAGATTGCAGAGAGCGTCTCGTCGAGATAATCGGCCCTATTTTCATATTCGGAGGCTGTCAGTAGAAAGCTCCCCTTGTATCGGGTATTCTCGCTTTTTACGACGATTTCCATTTTATAGGCGTTACTGTCGGGGTAAGAAATCAGAGGTGAAAGTTGATTGAAGAAATAGTTCGATTTCCCGTGCCAAACGACTTTGCATTCTCCTCTTTCGGTTTTGAGATAAGTGCAGATATAAGCATCGACAGTCTCGGCATTTTTGTTTCCCACGTTGAACAGACTGAGGGGAAATCCGGGAAAAAGTTTTTTCTTTAAGTTGGCTATGTGTAGTCTTTTGTTGTGTATATAGCTGACATGTGCTCCCGTAGAAAGCAGTGTCGTATTATCTGGCGAAAGAACCTCCTCGTGTATGAGTAAATCAGGCCGTATCTTATTTTCTATGGCGTACGATTCACCTTCCTTCCAATCGCTCCAATCCTCTATGGTCGCTATTTTATAAAATAGAGAATCTTGTAAGTAGCGTTTCTTTATCTCTTTCAGGTCGAGAAACGAGATGTCTCCTTTCAGTAGAAAAGAGATCGTTTCGTTTTCTTCTGTACGTTCGATCGTAAATTTAAGGCCTTGTTGTTTTTGATCGGGTTCGAAGATCGTGGCTTCGGGAGAGACAAAAAAGTCTATACTTCTTACGATATCTTTCCAGTTGTCGAGATTGAATTGATGAATATAATATTTCAGGCTATAATTTCCGGCGATGATTTGTCCTTCATGAGAACCTAAGCAAAGATTGTTTGAATTTTTCAATCGTATGCTCATTTGATAGGGTTGTATGGGGTGTGGCAAAGAGACCATGACCGGAGCCGATGAAAAAATTCGGCTCCCATCATATAAAGTGAGGGCATAACGTATGAGTATGGGTTGTATGAAATAGTGCCGTTTCCATGCTTTTTCTTGTAGCTGAAAGAATGCATTGTAGTAAGCATCGTTGTAATAATTGATGTCTTCGGTGTCGAGTCGGGTCGGATTGCTGTATCCATGTTGAAAGGTATATTCGTTTACGAAGTAGGCATCGGTATATTCTACATAAGGGAAAAATGAAATTTCAGGTATGTCGGGCTTTTCACCCAAAAAGATATATTTTCCCTCTTTATAAAGTAAATAGTATATACTTTCGGTACAGATGATTATGAGTGTGTTTCCTATGGATTGAATAGACAGAACTTGTAGGTCGTTTAGCTCGAACAACAGGCTTGATTCTTTTTGGATATTTCCGTTTTCTTTTTTTATCAGAGCCTCATAATACAAGGTATTTTCATTTTCCGTTATGTGATGCTCTCCGTCGTAGCAGATATGAACATAGACGAGCCGATGGTTTTTCTTTTCCGGAGTGTATAGATATTCCGGTGTCCCGACAGGTTTGAGGCAGTTTGATTGATTTCGTAAATTGACAATAGCTGTGCAATCTCCCGGCTGTGCCGAGTTCGGTGGGGAATAACGGTTCATGCCGTTAAATGTAATTCTCGATTTCATAGAGCTGGTAATTTTTCGTAAAGGTACACCCGGTATGCGGCTCTATTTTGGCATGATGATATTCTTTGAAAAAGAGACTCCTTCCGAAGCTATTGATTGAATTTTTGAAAATAAAAATAGGAAGGAGTCTCCTGTTTCCCGCTTTGGGGAAACTGCGCAATTGCCCAAGTATAACCAATCACTTCATTTATTGCGCAAATTTGTTCTTCTACTATGGTTTTCAAGGTAAAAACAAGTGATATTGAATGAAAGTTCATTTTTGGAGCGATTATAAATTATATGTTTTTGAATGAGACTTTATTTTTAATCGAGATGTTTTATCCGGGAAATGATTATCTTCGCTTATAGAATGAGAAACTTTATGGACAGACTTAATTTTGCGGCCATAGATATTGGCTCGAATGCAGTGAGATTGCTTATCAAAGGTATTTATCCGGGAGAGAGTGTATCGGATTTATCGAAAGTTTTTATTGTGCGTGTACCGCTGCGATTGGGACAAGATACCTTTACAAAAGGTCGTATTTCTACGGAGAAGACAGAAAAATTATTACGTCTCATGCATGCTTTTTCTCAGCTGATGCAGGTTTATAATGTCTTGTCTTATCGGGCTTGTGCTACGTCGGCTATGCGGGATTCTTCAAATGGAGCCGATATTGTCCGGTATATCTCGGAGAGAAGTGGAATAAATATCGAAATTATTAATGGTCTTGAAGAAGCACGTATCGTATATGACAGTCATATCGTGGACGAGCTGGAACAAGAGGGTGATTTTATCTATGTCGATGTTGGTGGCGGAAGTACCGAGATAAGTATAATTAGTGACCGTTCGTTACTCCAATCTCAATCTTATAATATAGGAACTGTACGTATTTTGAATAAAAAACTGAGTCGTAGTGAATTGTTCCGTATGTATAGGGATTTAAAGCGTTTGAAGGAAACGTATCGGCATATCTCTATTATCGGGTCGGGTGGTAATATCAATAAACTGCATCATTTGGCTGGCGTATCTGCTCGGGAGCCATTGACTGTGGAGCAGCTTTTGACCCTGAGGAATGAGTTGAATAGCTATTCGATCGTGGAACGTATCGACCGTTTTGCATTGAAACCCGACCGAGCCGACGTGATTGTACCTGCCGCCGATATTTATTTACAAATAGCGACGCATATCGGCGCACGAGAAATATGGGTTCCTACCATAGGAATCGTTGACGGTATTATTTATTCTCTTTGTTCCGATTACTTGAAAGAGAAAGAGAATTGATGCCTATTTCCTTTTCTCCCATTTAGGCCTCCCGTCTTTCTTTTGGATAAAATCGCGGATAAATATGGCTGTCTCTTCACTGCCCAATATAGAAGAATCGATAGAGAGGTCGTATGAAGAGGCTACTCCCCAACCCTTATCGGTATAAAAATTGTAATAAGAAGCTCTTAATTTATTTTTCTTTTCGGCGAGTTCGATAGCCTCTTTTCGAGTCATTCCTTGTGAGCGGCTGATGATTCTCTCAATTCTGTCTTCAAGGGGAGCATGTATAAATACATTGTAACATCGGGGGTATTGTCTGAGAATATAATCGGCGCAACGTCCGACGATGACACACGATTGAGTTTCGGCCAAATGACGAATGACGTCGGATTGAAATTTGAAAATGTATTCATTCGATAGACCTCCGTCGCCCCATATTCCTCCTGCTCCTGTGAGCCAGTTTATTGAAAAAGAATTTAATAAAGCGCTTGGAGCCCGCTCGTCGGCTTTCTCGAAATACTCGGTGCTGAGTCCGCTCGATTTCGAAGCCTCGTTGATTAATTCTTTATCGTAATAAGCTATGCCGAATAAATCGGCCAAACGTTTTCCTATTTCTCGTCCTCCGCTTCCGAATTGACGGCCTATGGTAATGATGAGATTGTCATTCATGATGGTTGTAGATTCGATTATTCATAAGCAAACATACATCAAAAAAATATTAATTCCTATATCAAGTATCTTTTTTTGTTTACAGAAGTTGTTTTTTAGGGTTTCTTGAACTGTTTTTGTGAAATATTTTGTTGCGAAGAAAGTTTTTATTTAATTTGTGTCATTCAAAAGAGGTCAGCTATGAATAATGATTTGAAAAAAATATTGAATAGTGATACTGATGGATTGCTCACCTACGAATATATTGCCAATCATATGGGCTCTTGTGATGAAGATATGCCCGTCCTAGCCGATAATATTATACGGGTAGATATGACGGGGCAGATTACGGTGAGTGCCGCATTATATTTGCACGCTACGGGAGCTGAGAAATATAGGGAAATTATTGACAAGCTCATCGCGGCTTCTTTGTCGAAAGATAGAGAACACAAATATATTGTCGATTTGTTGTCGGGGATTTGGGGTGAAGACTATAAGTCGCATGCAGAGGAGTTGAAGCAAGAAAGTGATAATTTCAGGCGTATTTATAAGCGTGTTTATGTGAACGATATAATTTAGTTTTTTGAAAAATAACAAAGC
>OGRA01002456.1_pt1 | contig 15516 bp, 20 predicted proteins | sample 1553351 | NCBI WGS metagenome assembly OGRA01 (sample SAMEA2580056, study PRJEB22360) | human gut metagenome | biome: human gut; feature: human-associated habitat; material: faeces | place: Denmark | collected 2008/2010
TTATTTAATAATTATGTTTCTTTTATTGGGCTTTGGTTTGCAAAGAAATTTGAAAACACAACGTCCATCAATATTGTTTACCTGCTTCTGTTTATATGTTTTATGTATTGATCTGCTGGGAGGAGAAAGGTTAGAGAATATTGATTATAGCATGTTGGTTGTATTAATATCTTTCTTTTTTGTGAGTAAAAAAGGACATGAGGAAAGCTCTTATATTTTAAGCTTCATTATGGTATCTCTGATTATATGTCTATATTTCTTCACTTATGGCCAGAGTGGAGCTGTAGAAGTTTCTGAAGATGGTCGAACGGCATGGAAGGATTCTAATTATCTTGGCAATGTATGTGGTATGGGTATTGTTCTTGCCTACAACGTACTTATAAATAACCTTTATACGAACAAAAAATTTAAATATCTCTGTTTGCTTACCGTTATTATTGGAGTGATAATGATTGCTCTTAATGCCTCACGAGGAGCATTTCTTTCAATGGCTGTTGCAATTACGATTATTACGTTATTCGCAAGAATCAAAACGAGTTCAAAATTTGGAATAGTTATAGCTGTTTTTTTGAGTGTTGTTATAATGTATAGTATGGGATTATTCAAGGTACTTGAAGAGAGAGTTATGAGTGATGACGGTACTGGAAATGCTCGAACAATTATTTGGGCAGCAAAGTTAGATGCGTACTCACAACTGTCTTTACTTGAAAAAGTATTTGGAATAGGATATAGGAGGGGCTTCGAACTTGCAATTCCAGGAGGTTTTGGCTTTCACTGCGATTATATTGCGTGGTTGGTTGACTATGGCATTGCTGGCTTATTGTTCTTTATATCCTTATTAATATATCCTTTAAAGCTAGTATGGAATCGACAATCACAAAGACCAATTGTTTTATCATTGATACTCTTTTTAGCGACTTGTTGTTCTACATTAGAGCCACTGACTGCTGGGCGATTGGCATATTGGTATTTCTATATGCTTATAGTTCTGTTTGCTCGTTGGAGCAGTCAACAAACTAATTAACATTGATAAATTATGTATATACGATCTCGCAACCACCTCCACTTCTATCTTCAGGCGGACATGATGATGAATAGAGGGTACTTCAAAGAACCTCTCAAGATGAAGTTATTGCATCTTGTTGCTCCAGATTACATCATGGAGTTTCTTAAAATAATGAGAAAGGTACAATATTACTCTCAATGTAAATTTCCGGGGGGGTATTTTGCTTATAATCAATAAGTTATTGTTTTTTAGATTGTCTCGTAAACTTGGATTCAGTATCGGATATAATGCTTGCGATTACGGATTGGTCATTCCTCACTATGGAACCATCGTTGTGGGAAACACTAATAAGATAGGTCCATACGCCGTTTTACATACCTCCACTTGTATTACTGATACAGGGAGAATAATAGGCAAAGGTTTGAGTTTATCTACTGGTGCAAAGATTACAGGGGGTGATATGTTGGGTGATCATATTGTTGTGGCTGCTAATTCCGTAGTCACCAAATCCTTCCCTGAAGGTAATGCTTTGCTCACAGGAATGCCTGCGGTGAAAAAAAAAGAATTGTCAGATTGGTATTCGTCGCTGAGTGGTGAGATGAAAAGAAGGGCAGATGCAATAAAGTGTCTTAAAATAAAAATGGGAATTGAATAAATGAGTAAAAAAGGAAAGTTCTACATTCTAAATTGGGTGTTCAGCTATGGTTCTGCCAGTAGCAACAGATTATTAGCGTACGCTAATAGTGCGGCTGAACAAGGATATAAAGTTGATATTGTGGTATTTCTAAGGATGGAGTTGAAGAATTGCCATCCGAGGGAAGGAGTCACAATCAGAGGGCTAAAACCTTGTAGAGTTCAAAATAAAATATTCTCTAAATTATTATCCTTTTTCACCACCATTTGGTTTTTGCTTACTGAAGTAAAGAAAGAGGATAGATTGCTACTGTATGGATCTGCAGAATATCTGCCTTTCCTTGTGTGGTTTAGGCGGAGACAGACTTACTTTGAATTGACAGAGTGTCCAGATTTGTTTAAGCCAAAAAATTATCCATGGTGTTACTATAAAAGACTTTGGAAACGTTTGAATGGTATCTTCGTCATTTCGAGTAATCTGAAGAAGTATTTTGTAGATTATGGCGTGGATTCTAAGAAAATTCATATTATCAATATGATAGTGGATTCATCTCGTTTTGAAGGAATAAAGCGAGACCCTAATGTTGAAAAGTATATTGCTTACTGTGGTAATGTCAACAAGGATAGCAAGGATGGTGTTGGAGACCTGATAGCTTCATTTGTTAGATATCATAAGAAGTATAAAGACAGAAAACTCTATATTATTGGTCCTATCGTGTCGCAAGAACAGAAGCAGGAGTATGAAGAATTTTTGAGGTCATCGAACGTTCTTGATAGCGTAGTTTTTACAGACTCCATTTCTCCTACTGCAATACCTCAGTATTTCGTGAATGCAGAGATGTTAGTTCTTGCACGTCCTGATAACATTCAAGCGAAGTATGGCTTTCCGACAAAACTTGGTGAGTATCTTCTTTCCTGTAGGCCTGTAGTCCTGACTGATGTTGGAAACATCTTGGATTTCCTTGCTGATGGACAAAGTGCTTTCATTGCTCAACCTGGTAATGTTACCAGTATCTCTGATAAGATGATGGAAGTTTCAGAATACTCAGATCGGGCTGATATTATTGCTGCTACAGGTAAAGAGGTGGCTATGAAGGAGTTCAATAGTACCACGGAAACAGCAAAATTACTGTCAATAATGTTCAACTAAATAATGCCCTTATTATACATGCGTACTATAACCCTCATTTATGAACGCCATCATTATCTTTATCGATGGCTAAAACCTATGCTTGCTGCTCGCAAGGAATTTAAGAAATTAGGATATAAAGTAGAGTATCAAAGTATTGTAGATTACTTTCCTATTTTCCGTGGAAGTCTTCAGAAGAAATTGGAACATGCTTCTATAAAGTCTGCATGTCAGGGAAAATTTGATATTGTGATGATGGCTTTCCATCACTCCACATCGGATTTTTGCATGAAACTAACAGCTGAAAAGCGTGCTGAAGTACTGAAGAAAATCAAGGCTCATTGTAATACTCTCGTTTGGTTAGATACAGCGGATAGTACAGGAACTTGTATGTTCGACGTAATGCCATACGTTGATCTCTATTTCAAGAAACAGGTACTTAAGAATACTGAAGATTATTGTCGTGATGTATATGGTACACGTACATTTTGCGAATATTATCATGACATGCTGAAGATTGAGGATGATGTCATTACTCAACGATACTATCCACATACAGAGAAGCAGTATCTGAGTAAACTTCGTGTGGCTTGGAATGTAGGTATAGGTGATTTATATGCCGTTAAACCTATTCAACTTATCATGCATCCATTTAGTGTAACGAAACCAAAATTCTTGAGTCCTGATAGTGAGCGTCCGTTGGATGTGCAGTATCGTGGCAGTGGTTATTCTCCTATTGCAGGCTATCCACGTTCTCGTAGTAGAGAACTGATGATGGAGATGATGGGGGAGTCTATCATCAAAATTTCGGACATTACTAAGCGTATACCCAAAGAAGAATTTATCAAGGAAGGACAGAGTTCCAAGTGCATTCTTTCACCTTTTGGTTGGGGAGAGATTTGTGGTCGAGACTTTGAGGCATTCGTGTATGGCGGTTGTATGATCAAACAGGACATGAGTCATTGCGTTACTTATCCTAATGCATATCAGCCAGGAGTAACATACGTTCCACTTAAATGGGATTTCTCCGATTTCAAAGAAAAACTATCTAAGGCAACTTCTCCAGAATATAAGGAACTTGCTAAAAAAGCACAAGAGTACTACAAGCATTTCTTTACTCCTGAAGGGCGTATGGATTTTGCTAAACATATTGTGTCAGAATTGGAAAGATGATGAAATATATCGAGTGTAAATTGTTGAATAATAGCGATTTAAATGCTATTAACAATGGGGGGGGAAAATAAAGAACCTTCTATTCAATGAATCTTTTTCTTTTACTTTTTGGTTTCGAATCGGTAGTTGGTTAGAATATAGTAATCATGGGTTTTTACGTTTTATATTCACTTTGTTCTATCGAAGAAAAATGCGTAGAACAGGAAGACAAATACCTTTGGGAACACGAATTGGGGGAGGTTTTAGATTGATTCACTATGGAACAGTTGTAATTCATCGGAAAGCTATAATAGGAAAGAATTGCACAATACTCCATAATGTTACAATAGGAAAGACTCATAAAGGCGTTCCTTCTATTGGTGATAATGTCATGATTGGGGCAAATGCTGTTTTGGTTGGACCTATACATGTGGGAAATAATGTTGTGATCGGGGCAGGAAGTGTAGTCGTGAAAGATGTCCCTGATAATGCTTGTGTTGCTGGTAACCCAGGGAGAATTGTGTCACAAAATGGTTTAATTGCAGGAAAAGGATATTAATTATGAAATACGATTATTTGATTGTTGGTTCTGGTCTTTTTGGAGCTACGTTTGCTTATAAAGCTAAACATGCAGGTAAAAAAGTGCTTGTTATTGATAAACGTCCACATCTTGGTGGTAATGTGTATTGCGAGAACATTGAGGGCATTAACGTGCATAAATATGGTGCGCACATTTTCCATACCAACAACAAAGAGGTATGGAATTTCGTGAACTCTATTGTAGAGTTTAACCGCTACACAAACTGTCCTATGGCAAACTACAAAGGTGAGCTCTACAATTTGCCTTTTAATATGAATACTTTCAATCGTATGTGGCCGGAGGTACATACACCAGCCGAGGCTCAAGTAAAGATTGACGAGCAGAAAGCAGAAGCTGTAGCTGCTCTTGATGGTCGTGAACCACAGAACTTGGAGGAACAAGCACTTTGTCTTGTGGGTAAGGATATTTTCTACAAGCTCATAAAGGAGTACACGGAGAAACAATGGGGACGTGACTGCAAGGATCTTCCAGCTTTCATTATCAAGCGTCTGCCGGTGCGCATGATCTTCGATAACAATTACTTCAATGACAGATATCAAGGAATTCCTATTGGAGGTTACAACAAACTGATTGATGGATTGCTTGAAGGAGTTGAATGTGAAATTGGTGTCGATTTCTTCCATTCTGAATACAAAGATTGGCAGAAGTATGCCGACAAACTCGTTTATACAGGCGCAGTGGATGAGTATTTTGACTACAAATTAGGTAGGCTCGACTGGCGTACTGTTAGTTTTAAAACTCGTGTAGAGAATACTCCTAACTATCAAGGAAATGCTGTGGTGAACTACACTAGTCACAATGAACTTTATACTCGTGTGATTGAACACAAACATTTCGAGATGTTTGGTCAGGAGGTTTATGATTGTTTAAAGACTGTTGTTTCGGAGGAATACTCAACAGAGTATAAGGAAGGCATGGAACCATACTATCCAGTAAATGATGATTGTAATAATGCCCTTGCTGAGAAATATCGTCAATTGACTGAACAGGAAGAAAACGTCATCTTTGGAGGTCGTCTCGGTCAGTATAAATATTTTGATATGGCTCCAACGATTGAACAGGTTTTGAATATTATTATCTAATAATTATTATGTCAGTTAAACACTTTTTTGAAGTTTATTCTCCCAAGCGCATGTGGAGAAAGATTTGGTTAGGTCTTGCTGGACTTGCTATGCTTCCTCAATATCGAGCTAAGTACCAGAAAATGGGGGGGGGTAAATATTAAAGGACGAGCTTTGGTTTATGGTGGAACGTTAATTGATACAGTTGCTCCAGACAAAATTTTTATTGGTAATAATGTAGCAATTACAGCAGGTACAAAGATATTGACCCATTATCTTGATCCAACATCAAAAGGCAGAAGATTTCGGATCGGAGAGGTCCATATAGAGGACGATGTATTCATCGGAGTGAATGTAGTAATTTGCAATTCGGTTACTATAGGACAAGGGGCTATTATAGGAGCCGGTAGTATTGTTACAAAAGATATTCCACCATACCAGGTATGGGCAGGTAATCCTGCAAAATTCATAAAAGAAAGAGAACACTAATAGGAATATATGAAGAGAATTTCAATTCTTGTATCGACAATAGATTCAGGAGGGGCGGAGAAACAAGCGGTATTACTTGCTACCCATCTATCAAAACGGACAGATGTGAATTTGATTGTGTTGTATGGTGATTATCCGGAATATAAATACAATGTGGATTTACTTGCTGAAAGTAATGTGAAAGTGCATAAGCTCTTTGGCAATATGCTTTCGAAGATGGGGCATATTAGGAATATTTTGAAAGAGACAAAAACAGATGTGCTACTGAACTACCTTACAATGCCTGATTTTGTAGGTTCGTTCGTAGGCCGTATGTGTGGTATAAGGGTATATAATGGCATACGTAATTCTCGCCTACCCAAAGGTAAGATGTTAATGGAGAAGTTGGCGCATAATCTGTGGGCTACTGGCACTATTTACAACTGCTATTCGGGTGCGGATTATTTCGGAAATCTTGGCTTTCATAAGAGCAAGAACATCGTAATACCGAACTGTTTTCCCAATATAGCCGAACCTATAGCTCGCCAAGAACATAAGGTGAAAAACATCATTACAGTCGGTCGTTTTGACCCGCAGAAGGATTATGAGACGCTTATAGCAGGTGTTGCCCTATTGGAGCGGAACGACTTCCGTCTTAGCATCGTAGGATATGGCTCACTTGAAGGACAGATTAGAAATTGGGTGAAGGAATATGGCATAGAAAAGAAGAGCGACATATACATTAAGCCAAATAACGTATTTGAATTAGAACAGAATGCTGATATTTATCTCTCTACCAGTCTTTTTGAAGGTACGAGCAATAGTATCATGGAAGCTTTAAACTGGAGTTTGCCAGTAGTGGCAACCAATGTGGGTGACAATGATCATTTAGTAATAGATGGAGAGAATGGGTTTCTGCATCCTATAGGTGACGTGAATGGAATAGCTGCGTCACTCTGTCGTCTGTTGGATTCTTCTGACTTACGCAACAAAATGGGACAGAAAAGCAATCAGATTCTTAGAGAAAGTTATTCATTGGAGTTATTCGAAAGGAGATACATGGATTTAATAGAAGGACGTTAAATAGTTTATGAGAACAGTATTCATAGGTGCGCATGAGGATCCGAATGGGATCAACTCTTATACCTTTAACCTTGCACTTGCCCTAAAAAAATGTGGCTTCGAATCATTGGTGATGGCGTTTGGTTCGTGTAACAAAATAACAGACTATAAAGGTGTCACCATAAAACAATACAAGACTCATGGTGGTACAATCACGAGTCTTCCTACTTTATATTTCAAGTCAATACCTTATCTGATTAAACACCGTAAAGAGATAGATATGGTATCGTATCAGACAGTGACGTATTCTGTGATACCTGCGTTTATCGCTCGACTGTTTGGAATGAAGACTTGTGCAATAATTCATAGTCTGCCAGAGGATAGTCCAAAGCATAGTGCAAAGAAGAAGAAAATTATGGTAACCACAATGAAGATTGCCCTTGCATTTACGCGCAATGTGATTACCGTCAGCCATACTAAGGCGCAGGAAGTGTATGAGCGATACGGAAAGAAATGTAGGGTGTTACCTTGTGGTGTGTTTATGCCTGAAGTAAAAGAATTGAATACTAATGTTCTGGAGAAGAATGGCATCAATGTAGGTAAGTTTTTCTTGACGATAGGACGTATAGATCCTATCAAGAACTATGAAGTACTGATTGACGCTTTTAAGCAGCATGATTATGGTGAGTATCAACTGGTGATAGGTGGTGATGTTAACAATGCTTACGGAAAAACAGTCGTGGAACGTGCAGCAGGTTGCAAGAACATCATATTTCCAGGGATTGTATGTGGGGATACTAAAAGCGCATTGTTAAAAAACTGTATGGCTTATTGTTTAGTATCTTCTTCGGAAGGATTACCTATTGCTCTTCTTGAGGGTATGTCGTATGGGAAGATTCCTGTAGTGACTCGCATTCCTTCCATCATGGAGGTTCTGGAAAAATACAAAATTGGTCTTTGGAGTGAGGTGAAGAATGTAGGACAGTTGGCTGCTAATATGCAGACTGTGGAGAATGACTATGAGAATTTGAAAGAACAAGGTGAGAAAGCTCGTAAAATAGTAGAAAAGAATTATACATGGCCGCAGATATGTGACCAATATTTGAATTTGGTAAAAGAATTTTAAGATATGAACATATTGATTACTGGAGTCCACGGTTTTGTAGGCTCAAATTTGGTAAAATATCTCGCCAAGGAGAATACAATATATGGGTTGGACATTGTACAACCTCAGAAGGATGGTGTGATGTGTACTTTCAGTTGGGATGCATTAGACGTTGAAAATGGACTACCTGAAATTGATGCCATTATTCATTTGGCAGGAATGGCACATGACACTCGCAATAAGAGTGCTGCTGATGTTTACTTTAAGGTGAATACAGGACTGACGCAGAAAATCTTCGATTGGTATATGGCTTCACCAACTGCCAAGAAGTTTGTGTTTTTCTCTACGGTGAAGAGTGCTGCCGACCGTGTGAAGGGTGAATTCCTGACCGAAGAGTGTGTACCAACACCTGTGGGTCCTTATGGAGAGAGCAAGATTAAGGCGGAGGACTATATCATCAAAAAGTTTGCGCCGAAGGCTCTTAAACGTCCGTTCCACAATTTTGATGATAGCGATAGTATTGTATCGGATAAACAAGTTTACATCATACGCCCTTGCATGATTCATGGTCCTGGTAATAAGGGTAATTTGAATATGTTGTATGGTGTGGTGAAGAAAGGCATTCCTTGGCCATTGGGAGCGTTTGAGAATCGTCGCTCGTTTACTTCTATTGGTAATCTTTGTGTTGTGATAGAAGGGTTGTTGACAAAGTCTGTTCCTTCGGGTATATACCACATGGGTGATGACGAAGCTCTCTCTACCAACGAACTTATTGAGGTGATTTGTGAGGCAATAGGTAAGAAAGCACACATCTGGCGCATTCCGAAAGGGCTGATGAATGGTGTGGCAAAGGTGGGCGGTTGGTTACACCTGCCGTTGAATCCTCTCCGTATGCAGAAACTCACGGAAAACTATGTGGTGAGCAACAAGAAGATCAAATCTGCATTGGGTATTGATGCGATGCCGATTCGTGCCAAGGATGGTCTGATTGATACAATCCGGAGCTTCGGAAAGTAAACGCTTGTTGAAAAGAGTCCAAGTATGATGCGTGATTATTGCAAGCAAAACGATATAGAATCAGAAACTATCTATTTTAGGTATACACACGATTAAAAGATTTCACCAATATAGATATACGAATATAGTATTGATAGTAAGTAATAACAAAACGAAATGAAAATGTATATTTTAATTTTTTTCATACTCTTATTGGCAGAACTTATTTATTTCCGCATTGCAGATAAGTGTAACATCATCGACAAACCCAATGAGCGTTCATCTCATTCGATGATTATCTTACGTGGTGGTGGTATTATTTTTTTGGTTGGTGCATGGGTATGGAGCGGATTTTATGGTTTTCAGTATCCGTGGATGTTGGCGGCGGTGACTTTGGCTGCTGGGATATCGTTTGTGGATGATATTCATAGTTTGCCAGACTCAGTGCGTCTTGTAGCGCAGTTTGTAACTATGGGGTTGATGTTCCATCAGTTGGATATTTTGCATTTGGATATGTGGTGGATCGTGATTCTTGCATTGATCGTGTGCGTGGGAGCGACGAATATTATCAATTTTATGGATGGAGTGAATGGTATTACGGGAGGATATTCTTTGGCGGTGCTTGTTCCTTTGTTGTTGATGAACAAAAAGATACATTTTATGGAGAGTTCTTTTTTGATTGTCATGATCCTGTCTGTACTGGTGTTTTGTTTGTTCAATTTCCGTCCTAAAAATCGGGCGAAGTGTTTTGCCGGGGATGTGGGAAGTATCGGGATCGCTTTTATCTTATTGTTCTCTATTGGGAAATTGGTGATGCAGACCGGAGATATAACTTGGCTGTCTTTTCTTGTCGTGTACGGAGTGGACGGTTGCCTTACGATCTGTCATCGGATAATGCTTCATGAAAATTTGGGAGAGGCACATCGAAAACATGCATACCAGTTGATGGCGAACGAATTGAATATGTCTCATCCTGTGGTCAGTCTTATTTATATGGTGTTGCAGTTGGCTGTTTCTTTGATTATGGTATATGTGTTACCGGATCAGGCGGTTGTTCATTGGGTTTATTTGGGTATCGTGATCGTTTTGCTGGCTGTAGCATATCTCGTGTTTATGAAGAAATATTATCATCTGCACGAGAAATATCTTGAATCATTGAAGAGATGATTGAGACAAGCATGATGTTAGAGATTAAGGATCGAGTGTATGAGTACAAATAAATAGATGAGTGATGTTGGAGTTGCTGGAAGGAAAAGAGGAATTGACCGGGCGTCTTTCGCAGGTGTTGGAGGAGCGTTTGGATGAGCTTTGGGAGTCGGGGGTGTTGGATCAGGAGAGGTTGGATGAGGTGAGGGGGATGCATCTTCGTACGGAGTTGTTCTTGTGATGGGTATTATTGGAGAAGAGGGGCAAGAATTGTAGAAGGAGGGGTGTGCCGGTACGGAATAATCCTTATATTTGCTTCCTTAACAAGGATGATTGTGGGAACGGTGACTTCTGATGTTTGTGACTTTGTCGATTGGAGGTTGGGTTGGTGATAAATTGGAAAATGTAAGATGATATGAATACTCTGGGCATAGATGCTTTACGTGCTGATATTTTTAAGGAACTTATGAAGTTGGATAAGGAAAAGTTGTCTGAGGTTTATAAGTTTGTTAAAAAACTGGCTTCAAAAGAGGCTTCTGAAGTGCAGTTGTTGCAAGATATATTGGATAAATCTGCTGATTACGCAGTTAAAGCTTATGAACGGGGTGATTTCCGGTCTACTGAGGAAGTTATGGGGCTGCAAGGTGATAAACTTCGGGAAGGGCATAGGTTCGTTAAGTCTTTGGTTGATATTCGTGAAACGAAAGATAAAGAATATGTGATGCCTGATGATTTGTTGCAAAAAGTGGCCGAATATACCATGAAAAACATAGAAAATGAGGGACCGTACTACACAACAGATGAGGTTGATGAATATATAAATAGAAGAATGGGTTGGTAGTGAACAAGATGGTCTGGAGAAAATATTGATAGGAAACAGGGGGGTGTCCCTTGAAAAATAGAATAGTTGAATAGTATGGAGATACAAAGGATTGATAAGGAGTTGCTTGCGGGGCTTCATCGGGAGGCGGTGGCGAGTGAGCGGAGGCGGATGAATTTTGATTTGCGTACTTCGGGACGGGATCAGAGCCAGAGGATGCTCAATGCGTTGGAACCGGGGACGGTCGTTCCGGTTCACCGGCATACGGAGACGGCGGAAACGACGGTCTGCATAGAGGGGTGGCTGGATGTTGTCCTCTATGACGAGGTGCCCGCTACGGATGGAGCCGAAGGGGAACGGAAATTCACGGAGGTCTCGCGCGTGACCCTTTGCCCGCGCGAAGGCAAATACGGCGTGCAGATTCCCTTGGGCGTATGGCATAGCGTGGACGTCAAAGAGCCAAGCACCATCTTCGAAGCCAAAGACGGCGCTTATGTGAACGCTTTGTCGCAGGGGAAATAAAATAATGTTACCTGATTAATTTGTTCATGTAGGAGAAAATCGTTAGTTTTGAACACAAATCTAATAGAGAAGAAGGATATGGTAGGCATACTGAAAATAGCGGCATATATTTGTGAGCGGTATAAGGAAGAATATGGGGAAGCCATCGATGAGATGAAACTTCATAAACTTCTTTATTTCACACAGAGAGAATGTATGATACAAACAGGTAAGCCTATGACTTCGGCGGCGTTTGAGGCTTGGAAATATGGTCCGGTCTCTTCATATATACACAATAAGTTCATGAAAGGAAAATTGGGAGAGCCTTTGAGTTCGGATTTGGGATATTTTTATCAACCAATATTTGATAAGGTCTTTGAACTTTATGCCCCGAAGGATGCATGGAGTCTAAGTATTCTTTCACATGGCGAAATCAGTTGGCAAAGGGCACGCCAGGGCATCCCTTCCGACCAGAATTCCTCTCGTAAGCTATCGACAAGTGATATTCAAGAAGATGCTGCCCGCATTCGCCTCCGTAGATTCCTGCTGAAATGCGAATAACTGAACAACAATTAAATTGGTTAGATGGTTTGTCATGCGTAAGGTTGAAAAGTGACGACACTCATCTGAGAGAAGTGGAGAATTTTGTAAGTTGCAAAAATTCAGGACTTCAAGAAATGATCCAGGGAAATGCTTTTAAGGAGGATGAAAAAGGAAATACTGCATTTTATATAATTAAGTCACGATGTGGTGAAATTCTTGCCTATTTTTCTCTTAAATGTGGATTGTTGTTTGATAAACATGGCGATCTTGAGATAATTGACTCTAAGAAGAAGTTGAGCCAGTTATTAAGCAAAAGAAAACTTCTTACGGGAAATGAATCGTTGGCGTCTGAGCTTAAGACGGATTTAGATAAAGAGATTCTTTCCATAAAAGAAAAATTACGACATTGGATAGAAATTGATGAAAATGACAGTATCCACAAGCGTGTTGCTCATACGCCTATATATGATTTTGGTTGTACGCTTTTGTGTCAAAAGGTTGATTCTTTAGGTTCCGGGCAAGAGAAGTTTTATAATGAATTCAATCCTGATTTAAATGCTATATAAGGAAATACTTGTTCCAATGCTCTGTGCGGGATCGCATAAAGGGAACCTTATTATATAGGCGGTTTTTATGCGATCCCGCAGTAGATGCAGAAGGGGCCTTTATGTGAGGAAGGCTTTGTAGAGGCTGGCGATTCCGCCGGAGAGCATCAGGGTGTAGCCGGAGAGGCCGAGCCAGTCGGCTTCGAGGGGCCGGGAGAGAGGAGCGAGAGTATCGCTCCCAGAGCGGCGAGAGTCATTTCCGTATCCCCCCTCCACAGGGAGAGTAGGGATAGGAGGCTCAGGCAGAGGACAAGGACAAAGGTTGTCACCGGCAACCGGTTGTTTACGCCGGGGAAAGATGACCCGGGCGAGGGTGGTGATGAAATTGAGGATGGTTTCAAGGATGTTCATGAATTATGATTTATGATTTATGAATTATGATTTATGATTTGAGACTTGGATATTGGGAAATAAATCGTTTCTTTGTAGAAAGATTAAAAAATTGAAAACTTATACCATATCCGAAAAGGACAGTTCTTCCGTACAGGAACCGGGCGTTTCTTATTCGCTTGAAAATCCTGTTGTCGAGGCATATCCTGTCATGTCTATGGAGGAGGCCTTGAAGAACGGCATGACGCTGGAAGAATCCAAACAACGGATCTTGAAAAGGATCATGAATGAAGTTGTTTTTCGATTTTTTTGCTGATTTTGACTAAGAGGGCTTGGTAGGCGGCGCGGTTGTCGCCGTTGACTTCGCTGATGTATTTGCTTTGGGAGATTTTCCGGGCAAAGGTTTTTGCGTCGTTGCTGGCATCGGCGGCAAAGGGATAGGCGGAGCGGACCAGGCGGGCATAGTCCATGAAGGAGTCTGCGGGGCTGTCGTAGACGCGGAAACGGAGGGAGTGGGCGCCGAGCTCGATGCCTTCGCCTTTCCACCAGACGTTGGGACGGCCGTAGGCGGTGATGCCGAAATAGTTGTGGTGCTCGACGGCAAGTGTGCTCTGGCCCCAACCGGATTCGATCGCCGCTTGTGCAAGGATGACTACCGGATTGATCCGGAAGGCTTCCCCCGCCTTTTGGGCCAGGGGAAGGAGAGGGTGTAAAAATTCGCTTTGCTTCATTTTTTCCTTTGAAGATTAAAGAGTTGTTTTCTTCGAAAATTAGAGAGTTAAAGAATTAAGAGAGAGGGGGCTACAGTTCGCCGGGGCGTTCGTCGCCACCATCGCCGCCGGTGCCGCCGGTGTTGCCGCCGCCGGACGATTCGGACGAGGCGTCTTTTTTGGGGACGTAGCGTTCGAAGGAGACGGTGTTGACGATGTTCTTCAGCATTGTGCCGGGGTAGAAGACGATGTGGGCACGGTTGAAGAGGGCGGTGCTGAAGCCGTCGATGGTGGGCGATCCCTTACTGCCGGCAACCATGCGGAAGCTGCCGAACTCGCCCAAGTGGATGGACTCGCCGTCGGAGAGGGCTTCGTTCATGACTTTGATCAGGCCGTCGAGAACCAGGATGATCTCTCCGCGGCTGGCGGTACAGAGGTTTTCGATACGGGTACAGATCTTGTTCAGCGTCAGTTGTTTCGTGATGCTGGTCTGTGCATGGTAAAGGGTCGAACCTTCGGTTGCGCCTTTGCTCATGTCTTTGCGTTTGACGAGAGTGTAAACTAATGGCATAAAATTAGGAATTTAAAGGTGAATAATTGATAAAACTAATATCGCATGAAAAACGGCCGTGTGGATATCTGATTGATCGGGTTTGCCCTTATTGACTATACAAAGATACGACAGGGAAAAACTTCGGAGTCGATTAGAGTCGATTAGCGTCGATTAGAGTCGAATAGAGTCGATTAATTTTCGTAGATTTGCCGGCGGAGAGAGAATTTCGAAACATAGGTGTTTTAAAGTCAAAACATAGGTGTTTTGGTTGCGAAACATAGGTGTTTCGGGGGTATAGGGAATAAAAGAAGAATGCCATATAATGCTAAAAATCTAACTAAAAACAGAAACAAAAATGAATAAACAAAAAGGTATGAGTGACGGCTTCATGGACGAGTTCGTGAAGTTTCTGAAAAAAAAGTAGGAGAGATAGTCGGAAGGAACATGTCGTTTCCGCTCCTGCAGGAATATATCGAGAAGTTGGACGACGAACGCGAGGTGACACTGTTTTTGCTCGCATTCCTGTTCAAAGTGATGCAAACCAAGAGTGTGAAGGCGTGGATCCGTTTGGCGGATCGTTTTTTCGCGACTTACAGTGACGAACTCTACCGCTATAGCGGTTATTGGAAGGAAGGAACGGGGAATGCCAGAATATGGGTGGCCCGCCCCGAACAGTTCATAAGCTATATGGGGGCGATGATGCGAACCGGGATTATCGGGGATTGCTCGTTTGTCCGTCTGGCCAGCTACATATACCTGGTTTTCGACACCGGGAACATGGAAATCACTCTTTTGAACAAGCTGAAGGAGCAAAATCCGGAGGCTGAAACGATCACGAATGTGATGAATGCAGATTTTAAGGCATTTAAGTAGTTTTTTTAAAAGTAAATAATAATCTGATTTTAAGCACTGTATGGCATTCTTTGCTCTAAAATAAAATCTGGATGAAATGGTTTTCATAATTTGAGGTCCGGGTTGTAATTTTGTGACGGCTGAAAGTTGAAAGTCGTCCTTCTGGAAAAAATGCGAAAATACGCTTTTTTTAATTAGTTATAAGAAGTATGTTTTAGTTATTATATAATAGGGAACGGACAG
>OGRA01002460.1_pt1 | contig 15500 bp, 9 predicted proteins | sample 1553351 | NCBI WGS metagenome assembly OGRA01 (sample SAMEA2580056, study PRJEB22360) | human gut metagenome | biome: human gut; feature: human-associated habitat; material: faeces | place: Denmark | collected 2008/2010
TTTCGAACGTTTGTTTGTGAGTCTGTATCCGGGATTGTGTAATATTGCCAACCATTACCTTAATAATGAAATGTTGAGTAAGGATGTTGCTCAGGATGCTTTTATCAAATGGTGGAATAAACGGGAAGATTTCAGAGATTTTGCAGCTGTGAAATCTTTTTTATATATTACTATCAGAAATCAGTGCCTGAACTATATCCGGGACCATCGGAAATAGGTGGATCTGGCCGGGAGGTTTTCGGAAGAAACAGATGCCGATTTCGATTTGATGGTGATTGAAGAGGAAGCTATTGAAGCGCTTTATTCGGCTATCGATCGTCTTCCGGCACAATCTGCCCGGATTATGCGTTTGGTTGTAAAAGGAGATAAAAATCAAGAGATCGCCGATGAGTTAGGAATTTCGGTCAATTCCGTAAAAACCCTGAAATACAATGCTTTGAATATCCTTCGGAAAGAATTGACAGGATCGTTATTGTTATTACTTGCCTGGTTTGAGGTACAAGGATAAACCATTTTTTTTCAAAAAAAATTATTTTTCATTCATCTTTTTTATCAGCTGTGTGTTTTATATACAAATTTGATAAGCGATGAAAGATTTGTCTGCGTATTATGAGATAGCACGCTTGATTACGGCTGAATTGTCAGAAACAATTACGCCGGAGGAAAAGGAGAGACTTAATGTGTGGTTGGCGGAGGATGAACGCCACTATATGAGATATTGCCGGATACGTGAGCGTTTGAAAAGAGGTGAGGGAGAGAATGTATTCCGGAATCCGGAACGTGTCCGGGAGGATATGGAAAAACTGAAAAAGAAATTGTCCGGAAATAAACGGCGTTTCCTTTTGTCCGGAAATTATTTTTGGCGGTATGCCGCTGTTGCGGTTTTTACGATCGGGATCGCTATAGGACTGATCGAAAGGCCGTGGGAAGATCGGAGTAGTGAAATATCGCCGATGGCGCAACAGCCGGCTGTCCTGCCTGGATCGTATAAGGCCGTGTTGACATTGGCTAGTGGCGAACAGGTGAACCTGGAGGAATGGGGCAGGGATTCGCTTTGGAAAGATGGGACATTGATCCGAAAGAGAAAAGGGGAGCTGACATATGAACAAAAGGCCGGGGATATGCAGCAGGAGGAAATGCTTTTCAATACGATTACTATTCCGCGGAGTGGAGAATATAAGCTGGTATTATCCGATGGTACGAAAGTCTGGTTGAATTCGGCTTCGAAATTGAAATATCCGGTAGCATTTACAGGCGGACAACGAAAGGTTTTTCTGGAGGGAGAAGCTTATTTTGAAGTAGCTGCCGATACAGTACATCCTTTTCTGGTGGAGACATCGGGAATGAGCGTGACCGTATTGGGAACCGGATTTAATGTGATGGCTTATCCGGAGGAGATGGAGGCGGCAGTAACTTTAGTGCATGGAAAGGTCGGGGTGCAGACGGACCATCGGCAACAGATCTTACAACCTGATGAACAATATGTTTATCAGACGACTACCCGGCGGGGAACAGTTAGAAAGGTAGATGTGTCGCAGTATGTCGACTGGAAAGATGGAATCCTGAATTTTGATTCGATGCCTTTGGAAGAACTCACTCGCAGGCTGGGCCGTTGGTACGATGTGGATTTCTTTTTTGTTGCTGAAGAACTGAAAACTTTGAAATATTCCGGTGCTTTTAAGAAATATAATGATATACGTTATGTTTTGAATATTATAGAAGAGATTACGAATGTTCAATTTGTTTTGAACGAGAGGACTATTGTAGTAAATAGAAAATAAAAAATCGGTGCGTGTTGGAAGCGCGCACCGACAAATCTTCCCCTTGGGGAAATAAATTTAATAATTAATTTACAAATTTATGAAAAAAAGTGCGAATTGGTGGCTTGCTCTGCCAAAAAACAAGCCGCGTAAATTATTTGGGGTGATGAAATTACCCTTTTTGATGTGTGTCTTTTTTGCGACTTCAGTCTCGGCAGAGGTTTGGGCACAGCAACGGTTGACTATGCGGTTGGGTGAAACCGGACTAAAAGAGGTATTTAAAGAAATCCAGCGTCAGACAAATAAGGCGGTCGTGTATAATGACGATCAGTTGACTTTGAGTAAGAAAGTAAAAGCAAATTTTACCGATGTAGAACTGGAAGAGATATTGAAACAAGTGTTGCAAGGCCAGGGGATGTCGTATAAATTCATGGACGATTATATTATACTGGTAAAACAGCCAGCAACACCGCAGCATGTCGAAGAAGTAACGGTAAAAGGCAAGGTGACTGATAAGGAAGGGATGCCTTTACCGGGAGTAACTATCGTATTGAAAGGCACGACGATAGGTACCGCCTCCGATGTCGATGGAAATTTTTCCTTAAATATTCCGAAAGCGGGAATGGTGTTACAATTTTCTTATGTCGGAATGAAAAATAAAGAATTAACTGTTCAGGGGAACGGGGAGTTCAATATAGTTATGGAATATGATCAAAGCGATCTGGATGAGGTGGTGGTGATCGGTTACGGTACGGCTACGAAAAAAGATTTGACCGGAGCAGTAGCCCGTTTTGACTCTAAAATTATCGAGGAGTCTACTGCAACGAATATTGCCCATATGATGCAGGGACAGGTGGCCGGTTTGAGTATCCTGAATGGCGACGGTTCGCCGGGTAGCGCTGCCCGGCTGGAAATTCGGGGTGTACCTTCCCTGACAGGAGCTTTGGCTCCGTTGATTGTCGTGGACAATGTGCCTATGCCTTCGGATTTCGATATTAATGAATTGAATCCCGATGATGTACAGAGTATCGATATTTTGAAGGGGGCTTCTTCAGCAGCGATATATGGGTCCCGGGGAGCTGCCGGAGTCATTATGATTACGATGAAAGCCGGACAAAGAAATCAGAAACCGATTATTAATTATAGTTATGATTACAGTGCTACCCGTCTGGTATCGGATGTAAATACGCTGAATGCTGACGAGTACAAGATGTTGTTTTTGGAGGCGATCACAAATTCCGCTAAAGCCGATGGGTTTGAGGATGTAAATCTGTATCCGATGTATCAGAAGGTCACGGCTCCCGGATATTTCGGTGAAGAAGATACTCCCTGGATGAAACATATCATGCGTAATGGCTCTACTCAGCAACATCGGCTCTCCATCCGGGGTGGAAGCCAGGATTTCGGATATTATGCTTCTTTTGGATATGCTAACGAAGAAGGAGTGGTGAAAGCTACTGATTTTCAGAGATATACTTACACATTGGGTTTTGATGCCGATATCAATAAATGGATAAAAGCGAATGCAAAATTCTCCGGTACTACTTCTGACCGGCATGTGAACGGCGCTTCTTTGTCAACAGCAGCTGCAGCACGACCGGATATACCGGCTTATAATGAAGATGGGTCCTTGTATTTGCATCCTTATATTTCCGGAGGGAAGGTGTATTATGTTAAGAATCCGATTATTGAGATGACGGAAAATACGACGACTTATAGTCAGGATAATTTCAGATTGACGGGGAACCTTGAATTTCAGATTCTGCCGGAATTGAAACTTTTGACCCAGTATACGTATCAACGCCGGAAAGGAGAAGAGAGTTCTTATACTTCCAGTAATACCCAAGAGGGTAGTGGTTATTGGGGAGATCAGAAAGGTGTCGGACGCTGGGCATATTCTGCCGGGCAAACCATGGAGTTCGAAGGCCGGTTGACTTACAACAAGACTTTTAATGAGAAACACAGCCTGAACGCTTTAGGGGCCATCGTATATAATAAGGACCGGCAGAATAATACCTATTTTAAGTTACGGGATTTCCCGGACGATGAGGTACAGAATGGAATCTGGCAAGGCAGTGATTTGGTGGATTATGGAGGGAAAGGTGGTTCAGCTGTCGGTTCGGTGATGTTTTCTTATATTGCCCGTGCCGAGTATAAGTTTATGAACCGTTACTTGTTGACAGGTACTTTCCGTGCCGATGGTTCTTCCCGGTTTGCCCCTAAATATCGTTGGGGTAAATTCCCGTCAGTGGCTGCGGCCTGGATTGTGTCGGAAGAAGATTTTCTGCGGGAATCGAATATTTTCACTTTCCTGAAACTGAGAGGAGGATGGGGTAAAACCGGAAATGCTTATGTCGGTGAGTATGGCTGGAGAACACTTTATGAAAATGCGGACTATGAGAATCAGCCTGCCACCCGGCCTTCACAAATCGGGAATGACCGTTTGAAATGGGAAGCTACCGAACAGGTCGATCTGGCACTTGATTTTGGATTCTTACCCAACCAGCGGATTTCCGGAACTTTAGGTTTTTATAAAAAGAAAACGGATGGTTTGTTGTATGCTTATACTATGGCGTTGAGTACAGGCCTGGAGACTACACAGATTAATTTTGCCAATATCGAGAATAAAGGTATCGAATTTGAAATAAAAGCTAATATTATTGATAATAAGGATTGGAATTGGTTCGTTGGCTTTAATATCGGGAAGAATAAAATTACGGATATCGATGCCGAATATGTTTCTTATCCTGGGAGCAGTTATCTGGGAAATACAGTGATTCAGGAAGGCAAGAGCTTGGGTTTGATCTACGGGTATAAGACAGATGGTATTTTTCAGACACAGGAGGAAGTGAACCGTTATGAGGCTTTGAATCCGGATCAACCTTACCAGGAGGCTTACGGACGGAAAACGATGCCCGGCGATTTGAAATATGTAGATTTGTCTGGAGATGGGTATGTAAATAAAGTCTCCGGTTCCACTGAAGATAAAACGGTGATCGGTTGTTCCCGGCCCGATTTTGAGGGAGGATTTGCTACCCGTTTGTCCTGGAAAGGATTGAAATTAAGTGTTCAGGGAACATTTAGCCATGGTGCGCAGAAAATCTGGATGGGAGAAGCCAATATGTTCAATATGGCGGAGAATCAAAATACACAGAGCACAGCGTTGAAAAGGTGGACACCCGAGAATCCTTCGAATAAATATCCGAGCATCAGGTATAATTTTTATTATAATGACTTTGGAGATAATGCGGTATACGATGCTTCTTATGTGAAAATACAGAATATAAATCTTGAATACAGCCTGCCGCGGCACTGGGTGGATAAAACCAGGATTTTCGGTAATGTCAGCATATTTGCCTCTGCAAATAATGTGTATACCTTTACTTCTTATCCGGGTCCTTCTCCGGAGTCTTTCAGTACGGATGCGATCGAAGGCGCTTCTGTCGATAACGATATGTATCCGACAACGCGAACATTTAATTTCGGAGTAAAAGTAACTATTAAATAAGCATGATTATGAATAAGATATATAGCAGTTTGTCGTTGATACTTTTGCTGCTGACATTAGGAAGTTGTGACAGTATGTTCGATAATGAAATTCCGCCTCATGATTTGGTGGGAGATAATGCGATTACCAATGAATCTTCGGCAAAGGTCGCTTTGAATGGGGTATACTCCTACCTGGAGGGATGGGGAACATGGAGTGCCTATTACATTTGTGATAATGAATTCCGTACAGGATTGTTAGATCCTACAGCTTTTTATCGTTCAAAAACGGAAGGGGAACAATTACCCCGTTTGCAGGTATTGGATGATAATTCTGATGCGGAGAATCCCTGGAAGAGTGGTTATAAGATTGTGAATTCGGCCAATAATTTCATCTATTATACCGATCGTTTACCGAAAAGTGCTTTCGGGCCGAACCGTAAGACGGAAATGTTGGCCGAAGCCCGTTTCCTGAGGGGCTTTGCGCATGCTTTTTTGTTACGGAAATACGGATATTTCTGGGATCTCGACAGCCGGTTAGGGACGATTATACGCCTGGAACCTTCTTCGCTTTCCAACAACAATCAGGCAAGAGCTACAGTCAAAGAATCTTATGAAAAGATTTTTGAAGATTTGGACTATGCCATAAAATATGCTCCGGCATTTTATTCCAGGTACCGTGTGTGTGCTACTTTCGCGAAAGCTTTTAAAGCCGACTTACTGATGAACCGGGGGGCTGATGGCGATTATAGCGAAGCCATCCGTTTGGCAAATGAAGTGATCGGTAGTGCGGAGTTTGGAATGGAGGATACTTATGCTGATATTTTTCAGCATGGATATGACTCGAAAGAGTTATTGTTTACCCGTTTCATGAAGAATCCTCCTGCGATGGATGATAATGTGGGGAGTTTGTTTAAAATGTTCGGTGGCGGGACTTATCAACCGTCGAGTGCGTATCTTGCGGTTTTTCCGGAAGAGGATCCCCGGTATGAAGTGACTTTCGATTCTCTGGAATTTACTAATCTGAACGGGGAAAAATATAAAAGACAAATCTGGAAGAAGCATTATGTATCCACCGGCGACTGTCCGATGTATTATATGCGTGTAGCTCAGATGTACCTGATCAAGGCGGAAGCGATGTTACGGACCGACAGTCCTGTGAAAGACGTGGTGGATGTCCTGAATATTGTCCGTAACCGGGCAGGAGCTACGCCGTTGAAAGCATCGGATTATCCGGACCGGGAAAGTCTGATGAATGAAATCTTCAATGAAAATCTCCGGGAAATCGGTATGGAGAATGGAGCCTTGTACTATCTTGCCGTGCGGATGAGAGTCGGAGGCAAACGGCTGTTGAAAACCTGGAACGATAATTATGAAAAAGACGATCAGCTTTGTTTCCCGATACCGCGTGCTGAGTTTGAGCATAATACCAGTGTAGAACAAAAACCACTTTAATCGATTAAAGTATAGAATTATGAAAAAGATATATTTATTATTGTTACCGGTTTTGTTTTTATGGGGAAGCTGTTCTATGGATGATGTATTGGAATCCAATGGGGAGCTGAACCTTACCGTCATAGAAACCAATAATCCTATTAAAGCCGAACCGGGAGAAACAGTTGTATTTCAGTTTGTCGCTTCAACCAGTAAAGGAGAATTGAGCCGGATCGAGATTACCTCGGAAGATGGAATCCGGCCTATCGTGGAAGACGTTACTTTTGCTATGGTGGATGAAGATAAAGCATTATCCTTGGATAGTGAAGGCTATTTTTCCCGGGAGATATCTACCGTATTGGTGAAATATCCGTTGATTATGCCGGATGACGAATCGCTGCGTGGTAAAAGTCTGGGCATAAAACTGAAAGTTACCCGGAATGACGGAACCACAAAAGTGTTGGATCAGAAATTTGAGATGATCAGGTACATCAATAACCGCCATGGCATAACAATGACTGGAAAGAACGTGGCATGGCTGTATAATCCGACAGAAGATGTGGTTTATGATATGGCCGATTATAAAGCTCATTTGAGTGAGATCGATGTCATATTGTATATTGACAACGATTCTAAATATTATTGTTTGAATCCGGCAGCATCAGAGACAGAAGATATTATGCACGGGCTGGGATATACCGATTATAAAGCTTCTGAAATGAATACAACGAAGTTTATGGGAGGAATAACTTTGAACTTTATGTTGATAACGGAAAAAGAGTTATCCGGGCTGGTGATATCGGACGGAGTAGATAAGTTGACTATGGCGAATAATGCTACGTGTGGATTTGTGACAGAAAGTGGCCGTAAAGGTTTTGCCAAACATTTGTATAAAAACCCGAGTCGTGTATTCCTAACGAAAATACAGATCGGCAATAATGAATGACAAGCATGTTATGAAACCCTCATGTACATTTGTACACCAGAGAAAATGACGCTGGAATGAGGGTTTCATACAACCACTTTCAGACTATTCGTATATTTTTCTTCCTTTTTTAATTCTTTTTCTACCTCGATAGGTGTAATATTGACTATTTTTGAGCAGAATAAATTGGCATTTAATATTATAATTTATGAAAAAACTGTTATTGTGTCTAGGCTTATGCCTTTCTGTGACAACGTTTGCTCAAAAGAAGGAATGGCTCGATCCGGAGTTGAATGCGATCAACCGTGCACCGGCAAGGGCGGATTATTTTGCTTATCCTTCCAGGGAAATGGCTGAGCAAGGAGTAAGAGAAGAATCATCCAATTTTCTATCGTTGAACGGGATGTGGAAGTTTAACTGGGTAAAGGATCAAACCGAACGGCCTGTAAACTTTTATCGGTTGGATTTCGAGGATCAATATTGGGTGGACTTTCCGGTACCCGGAATCTGGGAAATGAATGGATACGGAGATCCCTTATACCGTAATTCGGGTTATGCCTGGTCGAATCAGTTTACACCTGATCCTCCGAAAATAGAAACGGTGAATAATCATGTGGGCTCTTATCGAAAAACCGTTGAAATTCCTGCTTCATGGAAAGGACAGCAGGTGTTTCTGCATGTAGGCTCTGCCACTTCGAACTTATATGTATGGGTGAATGGAAAATTTGTCGGTTATAGCGAAGATAGTAAGCTGGCAGCCGAATTCGATATAACCGGTTATGTACGGCCGGGAAAGAACCTGATCGCGATGCAGGTATATCGTTGGTGTGACGGGAGTTATCTTGAAGATCAGGACTTTTGGCGTTTATCCGGAATTGCCCGGGGAGCTTGGTTGTATGCCCGGAATCCGTTACATCTGAAGGATATTTTTATCACTCCCGATTTGGATGAGGCGTATCGTGACGGGTCTTTGAATGTCGTGGCCCAAGTGTCCCGGAACAGCGGGACAGTGGAACTCGAATTGAAAGATAAAGCAGGAAATATCGTAGAAAAAACGAGTGTCAAGCCCGATGGAAAAGGAATTGTGCGTACTGAAATGGCAGTGAAAAATCCGGCAAAATGGAGTGCTGAAGAGCCTAATCTGTATACTTTGTTGCTGACTTTAAAAAATAATGCCGGAAAAGTGCTGGAAGTTGTTCCGCAACGGGTCGGATTCCGGAAAATCGAACTGAAGAAAGAATTGGGGCAGGTATGGGTCAATGGGCAGCCGGTCTTGTTTAAAGGAGCCGACCGCCATGAATTGGATCCTTTGACCGGATATCAGGTATCCCGGGAGAGAATGATCGAGGATATACGGGTGATGAAGGAGAATAATCTGAATGCCGTGCGGACGTGTCATTATCCGGACGATCCCGAATGGTATAACCTTTGTGACGAATATGGGTTGTATGTCGTGTGTGAAGCCAATATCGAATCTCATGGAATGGGGTATGGCGAACGGACACTGGCCAAGGAACCGGCTTATACCAAGGCTCACCTCGAAAGAAATCAGCGGATGGTGGAGACTTTTAAAAATCATCCTTCGATTATTTTCTGGTCGTTGGGAAATGAAGCCGGTGACGGACCGAACTTTGTGGCTTGTTACGACTGGATCAAACAGAGAGATGGCAGCCGTCCTGTACAATATGAACAGGCAGGACGCAGAGCCCATACGGATATTGTTTGCCCGATGTATGCCGACCTGAATTGGATGGAAAATTTCGCTAAGAGTGGGGATTCACGACCACTGATTCAGTGTGAATATGCGCATGCCATGGGAAATTCTTTGGGCGGTTTTAAAGAATATTGGGATTTGATCCGGAAATACCCGAATTTGCAGGGCGGTTTTATCTGGGATTTTGTAGATCAGGGACTTCGGAAGTATACGGCAGACGGCGCAATGATTTATGCTTACGGGGGAGATTACAACCGCTACGATGCTTCGGATAAGAATTTTAACTGCAACGGTTTGATCAGTCCGGACCGGGTGCCGAATCCCCATATGTATGAAGTGCGGAAGATGTATCAGTCGATATGGACTACGCCGGCAGATCTTAGGAAAGGAATCGTAGACGTGTACAACGAGTATTTTTTTACCGATCTTTCGGATTATTACCTGGAGTGGCAATTGTTACAGAATGGAGAGCCGGTGAGACAGGGTGTTGTGATGGATTTGCAGATCGCCCCGCAACAAACACAACCGGTCGTATTGGGGTATAAAGAAACGGATCTTCCTGCTGAAGGTGAAATTCTGCTGAATGTGACCTATCGCCTGAAACAAGCCCGGCAATTACTTCCGGCAGGTTATGCGGTTGCGGAAGAACAATTGGAGATTACCCCTTATCCTTTGTTTCAGGTTGAATTGGCCGAAACCGGGCAAAAGGCTTCTCTGTATGAAGATTTGGTACATGCTGTCGTGAGTGCCGGAGAAGTACAGGTAACTTTTGGAAAATGGTCCGGCTGGATAGAGGGGATCAGTCTGAATGGGTATGAGATGATCGAATATGGATATGCTTTACGGCCCAATTTCTGGCGGGCTCCGACAGATAATGATTTCGGGGCGAATCTTCACCGCCGCTTTGTGGATTGGAAGAATCCCGGATTGAAATTGAAGGGCTTTGAGGCAGAGGAACAAGGCAATCGGGTTCAGGTGGTGACAACTTATGAATTACCCCGATTGGCAGCTGTATTGACCATGACTTATCTTATCGGTGGAAACGGGGAGATTCGGATCAGTGAACAGCTTGCTGTCGACAAGGAGAAGAAAGATATGCCCCACCTGTTCCGTTTCGGTATGCAACTGGTGATGCCGGGCAGATTCGACCGGATCGATTATTATGGCCGGGGACCTGTTGAGAATTATGACGACCGGAATGAGAGTCAGCGTCTGGGCCGTTACCGTCAGTTGGTGAAAGATCAGTATTATCCTTATATCCGTCCGCAGGAATCCGGTACGAAATCGGATATCCGTTGGTGGAAACTGACCGATATCGATGGGCGTGGTTTGGCTATTCGTTCGGATGTTCCTTTCTCAGCCTCTGCTTTGAATTATTTGCCGGAAGACCTGGATGACGGTTGGGACAAAGATCAGCGGCATTCCGGAGAATTGAAACCACGTGGATTGACCACCTTGTCTTTTGACCTGAAACAAATGGGATTGGGATGTATCAATAGCTGGGGTGCCTGGCCGTTACAACCTTATCTGTTGCCTTATCAGGACTATACTTTCCAGGTGGTGATTACGCCGATTCGGAAATACTGAACTCAAAAATAGGATTTTGTTGTTTAGGAACTTTCAGTTTGCCCGATTGTCGTGTAAACTGAAAGTTCTGTTAAAAGAATCCTTAAGCCTTGATTCGAATTTAGGCAGTGATATCCATATTACAGGTATAAATCTACGATTTTATTCCGGATACCTAAGGTTATTTTCCTTTTACTTCCGGTTTTCTTTGACGACGACGATGAAGACTGCTATAATAATGAGTAGCATGCCTAAAATACCGCTTATCGTGGAGGTTTCATGGAAAACAACTATACCGATAAAAACAGCGGTCAACGGTTCCATCGCTCCGAAGATCGAAGTTAATGTGGGACCGATATGCTTGATTGCTTTGACTAAGGCCATATTGGAAATAGCGGTTGCCGGTAAAGCCAGGCCTAGAATATAAAGCCATACCTTTCCTTGGGTTTCTAACCGGATGCCTTCTGTAAGGCACCCGCCGATAATGAAAAACAATGCCCCTAATCCCATGACATAACAAGTGAGTACGGTGGAGTTGATCGCTACAGCCCGTGTTTTCCGGACTCCGATGATATAACCTCCGTAAGAGAAAATAGAGATGCAGGCGCAAATAATACCTACTGTCACGTTGGCGTTATAACCTGCTATATTGCCTGAAGATAAGAGGATTGCTCCGAGAATGGATAGGAGTACTGCCGAAATGACCCAGCCGGATTTTTTCTCATGGTAGAAAAAAATCATGGCCAGCGCTACAGCTAAAGGATACATAAAATGAATTGTCGAAGCTACACCGCTGGTAATATTCTGATAGGCGATCACCAGGCTGAATGAGGTCGTTGCCCGAAACAGGCTTAACAAAAAGACGACCCCGAAATCCTTTTTACTTAACCGGAAATTACACCCGGCCAATAGGCCGAATCCGATCAGGCAAAGGGAAGCGATCCCCCAACGGTAGGTCAATACTTCAAAAGATGAATAGCCGAAGCTTAGTAGGGTCAGCGTAAAAAAAAAGGGCCAGTCCGAAAGTCGAAGAGGAGACGATAGCATATAGGATACCTTTAATTCTGTTCATGAACGTATGAATTTTTCAGTTGCGCAAAGATAAGGCTTTGAGTGAAAATCAGAAAAGGGTGAGATCGGTTTTCAGACTTTTCATTTCCCGTTCTTTGATGGTATCATCGGTACTGAATTATCCGGTTAGTTAGGGGAACGAGGATCGTGGCACCGGATATGGTTTAAAAGTTTTTGCATTGCCTGTGCGGCATAATGCCGATCCCTCCCAGGGAGGGATCGGTGGATTAATATTTATTTTCACTTTCTTCTAATTCCTGCTTGTCGATGGCTTTCCGGGTCATCGTCCGCCAGGCATACCAGATATAGGCGATTACTACAGGTATGATAATAGATACGTAGGACATCGCTTTCAGGGTATATAAGGACGAAGAAGCGTTGTAAATAGTCAGTGAGGAATCAGGATCGACATATGAGGGATAAAAGGCGGTTTGGTTGAAACCTGCCAGAATCAGCAGAGCGATAACGGTCAATACCGTTCCGGATCCTGCAAACCAGATTCCTTTCGTCCATCGGGGAAATATCCAGTTTCGGATAATGCCGTAGAGTACTCCCGCTACTCCGATCATGAATATCAAGGCATTCAGCGGCATTTCTATCAGGTTATAAAAATATTTATAGGGTACTAATGCAATGTTTCCTTCCGGGGTGATTGCATACCCTTCACCGGCAAAAATAAAACCGATAAACAACAGGAAAAAGAGAACGAACGGTACGGCATTGAATTTCACTTGCCGGTGGCTGCGTATGCGGATGTTCGGATCATCGATAGTAAGAATAAAATAAAGGGCTGCTAATGTCCGTGCCAGGAAGAAAACGGCTAGAGCCAGGAAATAGTTGGTGATGACGAACAAGGCATCCAGACCGCGCCAGGGTGTCATCCATTCGACATCATGCATTACACCCAGACGGAAAGGGGAACCTGTAAAGAAAGTAGCTACAGCGGCTCCCAACAAAAGAGGCGCAGCGAATCCGTTGATCATCAGGAATACTTCGTAAGTCCGACTGCCCAGAAAATTGTTTTTTTTATTCCGGTATTCATAAGATACCGCTTGCAAGACAAAACAAAAGAGGATCAGCATCCAGACGACATAGGCTCCTCCGAAACTGGTTGAGTAGAATAGGGGAAAACTGGCGAAGAAAGCTCCGCCGAATACCACTAATGTGGTAAACGTATATTCCCATTTATGTCCCAGGGTATTGACGATCAAATCCCGTTCATCTTTATTTTTTCCTATGGTATAAAGAAGACTTTGTCCTCCTTGTACAAACAATAAGAATACCAGTAAACCTCCTAATATACAGATCAAGATCCACCAGTAATGTTGTAATATATTTAAATCCATAATCCATTATTATTTATCGTTTGTGAGGACTATAACTTTTCAGGCCGTTATGGTTTCCTCATTTTTCATTTTTTACTCTTTTACCCCTTTCCTGATCTGGGTGAACATGATTCCGATCTCGGCTATCAATAATAAGGTGAACAGAATGGCGAACATCCAGAAGGTGGTGACAACCCAACCCGAAGCGATGCGGGTGATGGCCACATTCGTAGGCATCAGGTTTTGTACCACCCAAGGTTGACGTCCTACTTCAGCTACGATCCATCCGCATTGCGAAGCGATATATGCCAACGGAACACACGCGATAGCCAGATAGGGGATGAACTTGAATTTTTCGAATTTTCTTTTCTTGGCATACCACCAGGAGCAGATAAACAACAAAACGAATAGCATGCCCAGACCTACCATCAGCCGGAAACTATAGAATACCAGAGGAACAGGAGGGATCGTGTCGTAAGGCGAATTGAGATAGCCGTAACCGAAATCCCGGAAGTTGGCCCGTAGTGTCTGTAAAGATTGGCTAGCCAGCGCATCGTCTTTGTCTTTAACAGCTTGTTTGTACGTTTTCAGTGCATCTATCGCCAGACGGCCGTTGGCCATGCGTTGCTCTATAGAAGGATATACTTTTCCGTCTTCGGAGGTGTAGCCGTCCATGATATTTTGGATACCGGGCACATAGGCATCGAAGTCATGATACCCCAGGAAGGATAAAAGTTTAGGAATGGTAATACCGTATTTTACCGTTTTCATACGTTCGGACGGTAATTGAGGATCGGTGCAAGTCAAGCCGATCAAGGTAAACGGGGCTCCTTTCCCTCCTTCGTTGAGTCCCTCCATAGCAGCTAGTTTCATCGGTTGGGTACGGGTAACATCCTGGGCACTGGTGTCGCCCGTGAAGATCGTAGCGATGATACTCAGGAAGCCGAAAACGGAGGCCAGCAGGATACTCTTCCGGGCAAATTCGAAATGTCTTTTTTTCAGAATAAACCAGGCGCTTACTCCAACGACAAAACAAGCCGAAAGCGTATAAGCCGAGGTGACGGTATGGAAGAATTTACTCATGGCTGTCGGTGAGAGTAGTACCGCCCAGAAATCCGACATTTCGTTGCGGGCTGTCATCGGGTTGAATTCCATGCCTACCGGGTTTTGCATCCATGCATTCGCTACCAGGATCCACAAAGCGGAAATGTTGGAACCGATGAATACCATCCAGGTGGAAACCAGATGAAAACGACGGCTTACCCTGTTCCAGCCGAAGAACATGACGGCGAAGAAAGTGGCTTCGAGAAAGAAAGCGAACAAACCTTCGATGGCCAGAGGAGCTCCGAAAATATCCCCGACAAACCAGGAATAATTCGACCAGTTGGAACCGAATTGGAATTCCAATATCAGCCCCGTAGCTATACCGATGGCGAAGTTGATTGCAAAAAGCTTCATCCAGAATTTGGTGGCATTCAACCACTCGGCCTTACCGGTCCTGACCCACATGGTTTCCATAATAGCCAGTAGAAAGGATAACCCCAGAGTGAGAGGTACGAACATGTAATGGTAAATGGCGGTCATCGCAAATTGCCAGCGTGACCATTCGACCAAAGTTGTAGTGGTTAATTCTGATATCATAAGCTAAGGTTTGGTAATTAATTCGTTGAGTACATGATTACTTTTTTCCTGTTCCGTCGTATAGGTCGTATTGAGATAATTCGGCATGAGCAGGAATTTAAATACCACAAACAGGACCAATAGTTTGGCCACAACTATTGCGATCAATATTTTTCCCCATTTGGGTAAATGGCTGAAACCATCATAATAGATATGCCAAAGGCGTATGAACATGTTTTTAAACGGTTTGTTTCGATCTAAAATTAACGTATTAAAGATATAAAGGTTTTTAAAAATAACCTAATCTTCTTCGCTCTTTTTCTGAATCTTTAAAAAAAAATCGGTTTAGAGGGGGCAGAGGCTTATAAAGTTTATCGTGTTCAAAGAGTTTTTGGGTGTTTAAGTTGGTGGATCCGTGGAGATATTATGGAATACAGACAGGATAAACCCCTTCATTTCCGGTTTTGATCGATCTTTTTAAAAATTGAGGTATTTAAGAAAATAATCAAAGGTTTTTATTTATTTTTGGAAAATTAAGAGAGGAGAAAAGCAATTGAAAAAAGGGAGCGGAATGAATTCAGTCACCAAATATGTGTTAG
>OGRA01002478.1_pt1 | contig 15436 bp, 17 predicted proteins | sample 1553351 | NCBI WGS metagenome assembly OGRA01 (sample SAMEA2580056, study PRJEB22360) | human gut metagenome | biome: human gut; feature: human-associated habitat; material: faeces | place: Denmark | collected 2008/2010
ACCCCTTTCCATTATACAGATTGTTTTTCTGTCCGGCAAATCGGGTATGGGGGCAGCCCAAGGTACTTCGGAATGCCACTTCATTCGACGAAGAAATCAGCATTCTCGACAGCGTAGCTCGAAAGGAAAATACTCAAACAAAAGAGGATGCTATGCTTGCAGCCGCCATGGAAAAACTGCTGATGCAGTTCAAATAAAAAACGAAAGTGACAGAACTAATGGACCTGAATAGCGCAATATCATTTGGACTATCATTAACAGCAATAATCCTTTCTGGTTTTACATAAAGCTTTTCACTTCCGCTTTTCACCAGTGACTCAAAAAAAGAGTGCAACAGCGAAATGCTGTTGCACTCTTTTTATTTAGCAAAAAACAATTACTGAATTTTTTCAAAGAATTCTGTCTTCGTCCTTACTTAAGCTAACTGGATTGACTCTGCGTACAGTTGCCAGTTCTACTTCTCTTTTACCCTCTGGTAGTACCAGTGTCGGCTTAATCCATCTAACCTCTAATACGGTTCGGCCTTCACCAACCCAGTAGTGATGCCAATGAGCACGACGCACATGAGGACGTACTGTCAAACCGCCGGTTGGACCTGTGGTTTGACCGGAGGAGCTTGTTCTTGCCTTGATTTGTTCCTCAAAACTCTTTCCGAATACGTAGCCGACCTGATAAGCCTTAATTGCAACTCTCTTCGGTTTTTTTCCGTTTGCGAAATTAACAACAGGCCGCTTGGATTTTGGAATCTGCATCTCTTTAATTTCGGCATTTTTTGATGCCAGATAATAGCATGCTGAAATAGCAATACGCAGGCAACGGTTTATCTCATCGTTGCCATTTTCTCCAACACAATCTATTGCTTTACCATGAGGTTTTGGATTGCCGTGGATTGTTATATTTCCAACAGTGCCTTTTCCGTTTTTCATTGCCTCTTCCATTGCGGAAGTAGTATCCCGATATGTTTTCAAGAACATCTCTCCGGAACAATACCACTGCATTTTCATTTTGACCGTAATGTCCTCTTTTTTGGATGCTGACTTGAAAAGGCAAAGGAAAAATAACGTGTCTGTATCATTTTTTCCACGGCTCTCATCGAATTCAACATGGACGAACATACCGTCATATTTCATTCCTGATGGAAGCGGCATGACAAAATCCCGGTATGGCATCCTCTTGAGAACCTCTGCATACACAGGTGCGTCCTCAGTCTGTTCCAATACGGAGAGAAACAATGGAGAAAAATCGTAAATAGCTTTTGCGAAGCGCCAAAAATGTGCAATGTAAAAGCGTGTAAAGAGAGATGCAGCCGCACTCTGCTCAATTCCAACCCTATCAGCTACTTTTCGAACATCCGGAGAAATGGCAAGGATGTATCGGTCCAAACCAAGGTTCATATATTTGCTCGCATTTGTTTCCTTGCAAATACACGAATCTTGTTCCGAAAGAATAATTGCCGAATTGATTATTTTACTATCCATATATGACTCCTTTTCAATATTATGATTTGTTAATATATCCATGTGTCACTCTGCTTTTTTCATTTCCTCAGACACAATTGTTTGAATAAGATACTGCGTACATGCTTCAAACACCTTGTTTGCCGGAACGTGGCTATCTCTGAAAGGCGCCAGAATGTTGCCAATCAGGTCTTCTGTGAACGGAACGGAAACACTGTTGAAGAATCGGACGGCAGCTTCGTGTGCCTCATCGGGGGTGAGGGGAAGGACCTCGTATTTTAATGAAAAACGTCGTACCAAGGCAGGGTCAAGCCTGTCATAGCGGTTGGTTGTACCTACCACAATGGTATCATTGCTGATAGTATCCAATTCCTGCATGAGAGAAATAACGACACGATTCATCTCGCCAATATCATCTTTCTGGCCGCGTTTCATCCCAATACAGTCGATTTCATCCAGACAAAGTACACACGGGGCGTTCTTCACATAATCGAAAACCTTTGCCAGATTCCCTTGCGTTTTGCCAAGGGCTGAACTTATCAATCCTGAAAACTTCACATAGACAAAGGGAAGTCCGGAAAAGTGCGCCAATTGCCTCGCAAGCGTCGTCTTGCCGCAACCGCTGGCTCCATAGAGTACAGCGGACGGGCTGTACCGAATCTTCATCTCTGCAAGCCGCTGCGCTGCTGTACGCGTAGCCAACAGCCTATGAATCAGGGCTTTCTCCGGCTCGCGAATCAGCAGCCTGTTACAGTCCATCTCAGACACGTCCTCGGCAACAAGAAAATCCCGCACATTGACCGGAAGTTCGAGCAGCTCCATGGGACGGGCCGTCAGCTTCGCGAGAAGATTTTCCTTGAACCGCTGGTCTTTCTGTGTGTTAATGCCTTCCAGTACGATGCGTGCCTGCTTTTGCGCGCTCCGGATATCACCTTCGCACACATAGCGGAGCAGAATTCGTTCTTGGTCGTTCAAAATCATCATCCTTTCAAAAAAATAGGGAGACGGCAGATACCGTCTCCCTTGTTTTGACGTTTGGCTCATTTCGAATCGGAAACATCGTGGACAAAATCGTAGGTTTGAGGGATTCGCCTGAAATGATGCTTCTCGCAGAACGAGAGCATTTCAGGAGACACTACACACTCAACCTTAATTCCGCTCTTTTCCGGATGCTCATGGACCAGCTTTGTCAGCAGTGTGACCAGCCGGCTCATGTATCCCTGACGCACATGGGAAAATTGGACCCGTGCTACCACAAAATAGAGTGGAACCGTCAGACGCAGCATCAGCTCGTTGGCGTCGCCTTCCAAAAAAAGGCGTCCCATTTCGAGCTTGATGAGATTCAGAGCACCGCCGTTGTCTTCTTCAAACAGCGTTACGATGTCCCGCAGCTCATTCGGGAAAAGGTCAGGATTGACTTCGACATTATCCTTCGGGCAGATTCCGACGAATGGATATCTCATCATGTTTCACCAGTTTCATTTTGCATACGCTGCCAATTATGCAGCGCAAGTTTTGCCGCGTTTTCGCTTTTGAACAGGCGCTTGCCAAGCGATTTTCCGACAATTTCGTCGAATTCATCGTAATCAAAATCGATTCCGACTGAATCCAGCACGCCGTCTTTGTACGACACAGTGCAAACCGTGCCATGGTCGATGCGTGCTTCCTCGAACTCGACATACCAGATTTCCTCTCCGCCGATAAGTGCGCCGGAGAGCGCTCCGTTGTCACGATACCAGCGAGAAGCCATCTCCAAAATCAGTGCAAAGACCTTCGGCTTGTCCTCAAGCTCTGTCAACCCGCAGCTATCATCCGTCAGGTATGGTTTTGCCGCGTTGTAAAGCTCAAGGTCGGACATCGCTTTGTAGTCAGGCAGTCTCCTTTCATATGCGTTCTTCAGCTTGTTCAGGACGGACTCAAACATTCATTCAACCCTTCTTTCAAAAAAATGAGCGGAAACCCTCTGAAAAAGGACTTCCGCTTGTTGTTTGGATTATGAAATTGATGGAATATACTATCGCTTCTATATATCCCATATTACGAATAATGCTGAAAAAGTCAAACGCACTGAATGCTGATTTGGTCTGGAGTGATGGGAGGTATGAGTATCAGGTACTCACGGACGTCACTGCATCCCTTCTCGGGAAGCATATTCCGGACTAAATCATTGCAAATCTTATATGCGATATCATTCATCACCTTTGCTGCCATGCATTTGAGATATGCAACGGGTAGCGCCTGCTCATCATCGTTTTGATTGGAGGGCATTGTATTCAAAATCAGTTTGCCGGCGTGGTGAAACACATCCAATGAGTAGTCGCCATTGGCCATGGGCAAAACCAGCATGTAATCGAATTCTGTTAAGGCTTGAACCTTCTTCATCTGTCGGCGCAGAAAGCGGCGCCTTCACATCCTTTCAAAGCGAAATCTTTCACCTGCCAATTCATCGACAATCATTTATTTTATTATATCAAACCTGCTTAAATTCGCCAACGGAACAATATTTTCGACATGCTTGACACTTTCAGCAATACACGTACAATAGATAACGTAAGATGCCATATTAAACATAAACACAACTTCATAAACTGCCGACAAAGCGGACTTTCTGTTTTCAGAAGGTCCGTTTTTTTATACACATTTTTAAATCTGAAGGGAGTAATTTTCACGATGACAGAAAAGAAAGGGAACCACAGCTGGAAATTGGATGAGATTCTGAATCCGCTGTGCCATGTGGGAGACAACGTGGTGTTTTATGACGTTGAATCCCGAAAAGTACTATTCTTTTACCGCGACTCGACCGGTTACCGGCTGAAGCAAATTCGCGGCAAAAGACGGCTACCGATGAATGTGCGGCCGAGCGATGTTCTCGTGAAGAGAATGTCGAACGGAAGCATCATCTGCGGTGCCGAAAACATACCGGAGCTTGTACCGCTGAACGCGTAGTTGCTCCGGATAAAGTCCAAAATGGGCAGGAGGAAAGACCAAGTGAAGAAATTTACCGAAGCAATGAGCCTCACAAGGTTCAAATACGACGAGAGCGTATTCAATGAGTACACTCTTGAAAAACTCAAGGAGTTGGCTTTGAAAAGCTGCTCTGACATCTATTATTTTGCCGCCATCGGTGAGGATGCAATCCCTGTCATTTTCACCGCAGACGGACATTTTATCCACAGAGTGATGCAGCGTCTTGGTTGCCAGTACGCGAGCGTCATTGTGGGATACCTGATTGAACGTGCTGAGACCAACCATGCCTTTGGGAACTGGTTGGATGACATCGCATGTGAATCAATCGGGAAAACGACGGTCGCTGTATACGTCGAAGACGAAGATTTTTTCTTCTACCTCGATGTCTATGACGATTCTCGTATCCGCATCGCTACCATCGTAAGTGGCTGCACGACCTATTTCGTTGATGCGACAGGACCTATCTGTACTGTCACGCGCAAAGGAGTCCGCTTTGGACTGGAGAGCAGCACAAAACTGCAGGCAAAACACACTCGAATCAAATAGGAGGAAATGAAGATGTTTAAGGATGAAAAAGCAACCATGCAGGAAAAAATGACTCGCGCTCTTCTCGTCTTGACGGATAACGGAATCGCACCGGATGAAGCCGGTGTGGTTCTTCAGGCACTTGCATATACCATGATGGATATGGAAGTGGAGCAGTATATCCCCGACATGGGGGATGCGCGGGCAGCTCAGTTTGTCACCCGCTGGGATGACGGTTCTGAGTTCTGCTCATCCTGCATTGTGGATGTGCAGAAGCACAAGGTGATTGCCGTAGGCAATGCCGGCACGCCGAATCCCAATGCGGCGTGCATTGAACAGGTCGTGACTCTCAATGACCGTGAGTATCCGGTCTATGAGGCCGAAGAGGAGGCTGCAGCCGATGACGATGGATTTTTCATTTTGTGACTACGATGCGCGTATCAGCCAGTTGAAAGAAGCTGGCATCCTCGAACCCACATACTTCGAGCACTCTGTGCGCACTGCACAGTACCTTACGCGTTTGTACTCATGGGCCGTGGAAAACGGCCTTTTGCATGAAGAGCATACCGCCGCTCAAGTGTTTGTGGCCGGCCTTCTTCATGACATCGGAAAATGCTACATCCCCAACACGATTCTTCAGAAAAACGGCCCTCTCTCTGATGCGGAATACGCTGCAATGATGCTCCATTGCGTATCGGGCGCCGCAGCTTTGAAGTATCAGGAAGAGGAAATCAGGAAGATTTTCAAAGCCGACTTCGATTTCGAACTGGTCCTGTCCGTCATTTACGCGCACCATGAACGCGTTGATGGAAAAGGCTACCCGTTTGGTCTGCATGGTAAGAACATCCCGCTGCTTGCGAAATTGTGCGCCGTAGCGGATACGTTCGACGCCATTACCAGTGACCGGCCGTATCGAAAGGGAAAATCCTTTGAAGAAGCTCTGAAAATCATTTCGGATTGCGCTGGCACACAGCTCGATGCGATTTGGTCGGCTGCCTTCTGCAAATGCTTTGAGCAGAACAAAACCGCGTAACATCGCATGAAAAAGGGCCTTTCCGAGTTTTCGGATTGGCCCTTTAAATTTTTTCCTTGCAAATTTAAGCAATATCAATACAATTAAAATTGGTATTAGGGAAAGAACGAACTCTCCCCCTAAGTTATATGTTTTCTCCCTGTATCCTTCTCATCTCTACCTTTGCGGGCGGCGCTGCATTCTTTTGCAGCGCCGTTTGCTTTTAAGTGGATGGAACTATGCAAAAGAAAGAAGGTGAAGGCTTTTGTTCCGGTAGAATGTCATCCGAAACTTTCAGCCGATTCCAAAATGGATGAGCGACCGAAATATTACGATTTCGACCAGCAGCAAATCGTTGCGCAAATAGGGGAAACCGCATTCCGAAACTATATGAGGCATCTGCAAAGGGAAGGAACGATTCTTTCCTGTTGTGATGTGACGGACAATCCGCAATACCAGAGTCAGGACATCGATTTTGTGGTGACATTGCCTGACAGAAGCCGAGTGGGCTGGGAAGTCAAATGCGATACGTATACGACAGGGAACCTGTTCGCTGAAACACAGGTGAACAGCTACAGCCTTTCCAATACCGGTGATATCACTTCAACGCACCACGCGCAGGGCTGGCTCTATAAAAGCAGGGCGGATATGATTTTCTACTTCTTCTCGAAGTGGAACATCGCCTACCTCTTCCCACGAGCCGAATTATGTCTGTGGCTCGATAAGACTTTGTCGAGCAGGGGAAAAAGATACGGAAATGTCCTTCGCATGAGCGCCGCACCCAATAAAAGCACGCGCGACAGAAATTGCATCTACTTCGGCGTGGGGCTTCTCGTGCCTCTGTCAATGCTCGAAACAGATTTGGATATCAGTCGGAAAATAAAAAAAGTCGGCGCAGAATACCTTACTGCGCCGCCCAAGTTCATTATTCCTCAAAAATCGAAAATCGTATAACTGCAGAAAAAACGCCCCTGTGGGGAAACACAGAGGCGTGAAGACGGCGAACATTTGACACACTCGCTGCAAATCGAACTCCTTCATCGTAACGCTCCGGCAATCTTTGCGGGAGAAGTGTCGACAATGAACGGAAGCTGCAGTTGGTTCAACCGTTTTTTTTATTATAATTTAATATTGGCAAAATGTCAAATTTTCGTGCACTTAATCGTAAAGGAGGGAATTCTATGCCAAGTCTGAGTCACTCTGAGACAATCCGGTTTCAAACCGTAAACATGAATGATGTCGAGCAAAGCCGGCAAGTCCAATTTCTGACCAACTGGCTGAAAGAATGTCCCGAAAATGAGTATGTATTTTGTGCCAACAAAACAGACGGGGTATGGGTACAGGAAGGTTTCTTAGTCAAAGACTTGAGACAATCCATCGAACATCGCAATGTCTCTATTGTGAAACCGAACTCATTCCTCAGCGTAAGTACCTTCACAAACGATAAAACCAGAAACTATGCATCTCTCGCCTCGTTGATGTCCTTCTTCGTCGACTTGGATTACATGAAAATCGACAAATACGCTCAGGCGGCAGGCGAGGAAATCGCTCCGCTTGTTCTTCAGTACATTGAGCGCGAGCAGATGCCCCTTCCGGGCTGTATCGTGTCCACAGGACATGGTCTGCATCTTTGGTGGTTTATGGCGCCTCAGCCGGCCTCCAAGGTCCGCGTTTGGAAAGAAATCCAGAATGAGCTTTGCAAATCGCTGAAGCAGTTTGGAGCAGACGATGGTGCAAAGGATGCGTCGCGTATGCTGCGAGTCCCGTACACGGATAACGCAAAGGATACGGATGCCGCAGCACCTACATCGATAATCTGGAGCCGTGGAAACTCGAAGCTGACCAAATTCGCATCCATGTATCGTTGGATGCGCAAGAGCATTCGCAGGCGTTGGCTCTATGATATCCGCAATGCTCTTCCCAGCGGCTCTGCCTACACGGAGCTGCCGCTGTATCATATTGGGCATCTGGTCGACGAAGGCAGAATCACAGTCCCTGCATCCGTAGGCCCTCTCCCGGAGTCAACACCGATTGATTTCACTGAGGAGAAAGACACGAAACCGGTCAAACCAGTCCGGAAAAGAAGCCTGCGTGGGGAGGATGCGTCTGCCAATACGCTCCGCCATGTCGCAGCAGCATGCAACGTCCCGCTCAACCGCATCGAGGACCTCAAGACGCTCATTCAGCTTCGTGACAGCAATGTAGTGGGATACCGGGATAAAATCCTGTTTCTGGCGAATTGCTTTATGCAGCATGCGCACTTTGCCTCTGCCAAACGGCTCGATGAACTCAACCGGTTCAACGAGATGTTCGACACGCCGCTTCCCAAAAACGAAGTGGACAGCATTTGGCGCAACGGCCGGCTCGCTTATACTCCGTCCAATGCGTATATCATCCGCACTCTGGACATCTCCGAAGCTGAGCAGACGGTCATGAAGACGGTCTTTTCTCAGCAGGAGAAGGTGAGGCGCCGCTGTGAGCAGAATAAGAGCGGGATGTCCGCTCAGGAACGGCGTGAGTTCTTTATCACAGAAATTCTTCAGGGCCTCTCCGAGGGAGAGAGTATCCCTGCAATGGCTGCTCGCCTCAAAACGACACGCCAAACTATCTACAACTGGATGAAACGCTATTCGCTGAAAAGCAATAGCGTTGTTTGCTGTGCCCAAAATCAAAAAGACAGGGCAGGGGAGAAAAAAGCTGCGTCAAAGAGCGCGAAGCGTGCCGCCGCTGAGCTTCTCCGGAAAATCCATGCGGATGCTATGCCGCGTGGCCATGTCCCTGAGCCAAAACAGAAAAAGCGTGCATCCGGCAAGCTGAAAAAGCAGGCCATCGAGATTTTTCTGCGCCTGCTGGAAAAGAATCATGAGAATGAATTGCTTGAATATCTGAAAAAAGCGTTTTTTGAAATTACAGGCAAGGCTCTTCCTCGTTCCGGAAGGATTGTAAAAATTCCTTCTGCCTATGCTTTCCAAAAGCTCATCGAGTCCGTTTATTGGAAAAGCCTCGCGCCTCAATACGGCAAAACCTACGGGATTCATGCGGCTTCTCTCCTGTCTGTGTGACGTATCCGGCATTCTGACGCCTGAATATCCGTGAGCTTCGAGCTGTCAAACTCTTGTACCACAGTAGGGAATGATACCCCTTTCTGTGGGACATAGACAGCGAAACTACAGAAATGGTTCCTTCAGACACACATCGCACGCTGCGTTCCGGGGAGGCACGCTCGACGTATCAAAAACGTCATTTTGAGGCGAAAACATATCATTTTCGGCCTAAAATAAGCCCTTTTGTGCATTCCTCCAATTTGAACAAAAAAGTTCAGCTAATTTACATCGTACATTTCTGGTAAATGCTGGTAAATCGGCGTTGTAAATCCTGCAATTTTATGGTAAAATTCAGGCAAAGAGAGGAAAAGCGCGCATTCCTTGATTTCAAAAGAAACAAGCAAAGAAAGGAAATTGGTGACATCATGGCAACTCTTCCCAATATCGTGGCGGCTGTTGCTGTTGGGATTGCACCGACTCTTTATCTGATTTACGTTTTCCTGTACTTGCTCGATTTGGCGTATATCATCATGTTCAGAAAGGACATTCTCAAAGTTACTGAATTCCTTCAGAAATACCCCAAATATGCAAAGCCTATCGCCAAGGTGACAAGCGTAATCGGTGTCGTCGTTGCATTCTTCGCAGTTGATTACGGCGCCTATCTCCGCTTCTTCGTAATCGGTATCGTCGTTCTGTTCATCATTATGAACAGGTCGAATGAGGAATACCTGCAAAGACTGGAGTGGCACGCCCGCCATAACATTCCGTACAATGGCAATTGACCACTGTTCCGGGCTAAAAATTGAATACTGGTATTGATTCCGGTACTGATTTTTCAGTGCCGGAAATTTTTTTGAAAAAAGTGCTTGCGTTATTAAGCAAAGTCAATACAATAATAATCAGACACTACATTAACGCAGGTTGAGAGCGGGCGAATTGTGCAGATACAACCGGCGTTATTGCAGGGCGCGGAGCGACGAGTCTGTTTTTTTTGACTGTTTTTAATATTGGCAAAATATCAAGAAAACGGGTAGTAAAGCCGCAAAACGAATTCACCGGTCGATAAATGAAATCAGTTCTTTTCAGGGAGCAGGACCCTGAACGGAATTGGATTTTGTTTACCAAATATACAACAAATAAAGGAGACAAATGAAATGGCTATGAAAAAGCGTTTTCAGCGCATCCTTGCGTGCGCGATGAGCCTTGCGCTGGCGATTAGCTGCGTGAGCGTTTCTGCGTTCGCTATGGATGACATGGAAGAACCCAATCCGGTTATCACCGAGCATCCTGAGGACACGATGAGTCCTACGAAGGTTGTTACTCCCATCGGCAACAAAGCTTTCTACAAAATCGAGGGCGACAAGGTCGTCTACGCGGACCGCGACGACGGGACCGGCTGGACCGCTGTTCCTTCCAGCTACATCAAGGGCAGCAGCTACAACGAGGGTGACGTCGACTACGGTATGTACGTGGTGAACACCACCGAAGTCCGCTTCGTGGCTCTGAGCGAGTGCCACAACGACGGCGCCGGTAACTACACCTACTACCACGGCACGAAAGACAGCGCCACAGTTTCCAGCGATGTTGACACTGCGACGAACGAAGACCCGACCATGGGCACTCAGTTCTACATCAACATCGAGAACGGCATCGACCCCGATGGCCCCGAAACTGAGGAAGTTGTCCCCGGTCAGGCCACTGGTGACCCGCGCATCGAGTATGATGTGACCATCAGCACAAAGACCAACTACCAGCTCAACGCCACAATCCCCATGTATGTCTGCATGTACGGCTTCCGTGGCACTGGTGATGTCGTCACTCCGACCAGCGACGCTTACCAGATGAAAAACTACTCCACCATCAACGAGAACTCCAAGGCTACTATCGTCGACATCACGAAGCTGACGCACTATGCGCGCATCTATGATGAGAACCATTCCGACGAGAAGCTGTTCTCCATCGCGTACGACGCCGAGACCGGCAAGTACACCTACTGGTACTCCAACCCCGCCTTCATGGAAGACGGCATCACTCCGAACCCCGACTGGACTGAGCCGGCCGTGTATCTGGAGCTGACTGACAAGAACATCAACGCTTCCGGTGAGGTCTATGTCATCTACGTTGACGGCGCTTGGGACTTCAAGGCTGCCGGCGTTCTGGATGGCGACACCTATCGTGAGACTGTTGACGCTATCGACCCCGCCCATCCTCTGACCGAGGACCTTGTGTACGGCGAATTCAACTTCGGCAAAGAGTTCTCTGTCGGAACCGCTGTTGAAGGCGGCAAGACCGAGGGTCTGGCCATCAAGGTCACTGAGCTGCAGGCGCAGCCCGCGACATGGCGCCTTGTCCCGCTGAGCACCAAAGCTTCCGAGATGAAGCGCGGTGAGCTGGCCATGAGCATCGCTCCGAAGTCCGCCATTTCCGATGCTTCTGCCATCGACCTGTCTGCTTGCAGCGCGAGCGTTGATATCACCGAGCGCGGCTGGTTCCTTGGCGCCCCGACTGTCGACGAGGAAGGCACTGTTACGGCTGAGACCACTCTGCCGATGGTGACCCACGCTCAGATGGCTGGCGGCAACGTCAACGCGGCCGGCTGCACCAGCGTTGTGAAGGTCAACTACACTGTGACCCCGATGTTCTCCATCGACGACGGCGAGACTGGTACTGTCTCTGGCGACGCCATTGGCAGCAACCGTGCTGCGTAAGCACTGAAAGCCTCGTAATCGGCATTCGAAAATCAACCCGCCGCACAGAAGGGTTCCTGCACCCTTCTGTTGTGGCGGGTGATTTAAAAAAGAAAAGCAAAACTGCAAAGGATAGTGTAGAAGTAAAATGTTTGTTTCGCTGATTGTAAAGGGAATCGTTGTTTTGGCGCTTTTCTCTGCGGCTCTTGCTGTCATCCTCTGTATGGCATCAGGAAAAATCGAAGAAGAAATGCGTAGCCGCGATAAAAATGCCTGACATGAAGCGAAGATAATTAAGGGGGATTATTTCAATGAACGACAATTACGAAGAACTGGATATCATGAACATGGATACCACACCCGAACAGAACGTCGAAGATGCCGCCGAGAGCACGCCGACCGGCCCTGAGAAAAAGCCGAACCGGAAGAATCGGAAGCGGAACATCATCACGGCCATTGTGATTCTGCTGATGCTTGCCATCGTCGCTGGACTGGGCTATATGGCCTTCGGACCGCAGAGAAACGACAGCGTACTGCTGGAAGAGAACATCAAGGCAGAAATCGGCCAGCTTGAAGGCAAAACGAACGCGGAAATCGAAGCCGCTCTGAACGCCGTGGTAGAGGAAGGCTCTATGGCCATCTCCATCAACATGAACCCTGTCTTCATTGATGGCGACTCTGAGGGTACTCTGAAAATCGAGAATTCTCCGGCGAACCATTATGGACAGCGCGTAATTATTACGCTCGATGATACCGGTGAAGAAATCTACGACAGCGGATTCATGCCGGTGAACAGTCACATCCAGTCGGATAAGCTTTCTGTCCACCTCGAAAAGGGCGAGTATGCTGCAACGGCTACGTTCACTGCATACGACGAAGATTCCCAGATTGAAGTGGGGCAGGCGGCCGCGAAGATTCAGATTTCCATTCTGAACTAACGCTGCCGATGTCATCCAAAATCACTGAAAGGAGTGGAGCCTCTTCTTCTATATATATAATGTAGGAGCTTGAGGCGCATGGAATGTCTATGTCGAATGTAAAAACCAAATCCCAAACTGCGATTCGGTGCATTGTGGCATGTCTCATGGCATTGACCATGGTTCTTTGCACTGCCTCTCCTGCCGCGTTTGCGGACGATGTGACGCTCCCTGAGGGCCTCGAACGGGCCACGGAAAACGGAGCGACGGTATCAGACGAAGTGGACCGCGCTGACAACTATAAACCCAGCATGGGAACCGAATACTTCATGTATATGGCTCCCGACCCGGACGTAAATGACGTCCCGAAGATGGGGGACACCGGCTTCAAAACGGTAGACCTCATGCTGGGCGCTCTGGTTGTCGGAGCTGCGTTCCTTGTCACAGAACGATACGCCTACGCCGGCAAAAAAGAGCTGCGGGCGTAACATCGCCAAAATACTCAGCACACTTCTCTTTCTGACGTTCCTTACGCTGTGCGGAATGATTGCATTCAACCTCTATGAAACGTATAAAACCAATGCGCTTTCTCAGCAGATGAATGAAATCAGACGTATCAGCGAAAAGGAAACGCCGGAAGACTGGTCGCGTGGCATGCTGGAAGTCAATCCGGATTATGTTGGATGGCTCAATGTCATCGGAACCGAAATCAATGGCCCTGTGGTACAAGGTGAAGACAACAATGAGTATCTTCGCCGAGATATCCACGGGGAATACAGTGTAGCAGGTACGTTTTTCCTTGATGAGAAGGTAGACCTGAGCATCGAGGACGGAAATGTGATGATTTACGGGCATCTGATGAACGATGAGACCATGTTCGGGCCTCTCAAACACTACAAGGACTCGGAATTTTTCCAAGAGAACAATCTGATTCGATGGGAAACACAGGCGGGCACGTCCTACTACAGAATCTTCGCGGCAATGATTGTTTCGGGCTATGCTGATACAGAACGATATCTGAATCTGCAAAGCTGGATGAATACCATCAGCGAGGAGACAGAGCAGGAAATGCTGAGCCAAATCCAAGAGGCTTCCTTCATCTTCCAAGAAAATATGTTTCGAAGCGGTCCGTACATTTTTCTTGTGACATGCGATTACGGCATCAACAACGGCCGACTTGTGCTGGTGGGAGAAAAAATATAATCACACCGGAAAGCCCTTCTCAAAGCCTTATTTTGCGCTTTCAGAGGGGCTTTTTTATGCAAAGCTCCAAAATGAACAAAAATCATTGTGTAGTATTTTCACAAAACAATATTGGCAAAATTGCAAAAACGTGGTATAATAAACCCGAAGTGAAGAAAGAATAATCTAACGAAAGGGAGGTGCATAACGTGGCGAGAAACTATTCCGCTCCCGAAAGCTATGAAGCAAAACTCGAACGAGTTATGGCTCGGCTGGGGGTGGATGAGTATGACTTCGACTGGTCGCGTCATGGCGGCTGGGTTACATTCCAGTACAAAGGCAGCGCATACCATTTTGAGCACAGTATTGAAAACGCTGCGCAAAGAGGAGTAAAATTGAAATACGGCAGCGATGCCTTTGCTCAATTGGTCCTCTCGCTGGAAGACCTTGCACGCATGGTTGAACGCGGCATCTATGACCTCTCTGTTTGGGTTGCTGGAATGAAATATCTTCCGGCGCCAAAGGAGTTGGAACCGTGCTTTGCGGCACTTGGGTTCACCAAACGACCACAGAGCCAAGAAGAGCTTTCGAAACAGTATAAGCTGATGGCAAAAGCACTTCATCCTGATTCAGGAGGAGATGCGGACGCATTTCGGCAACTGTGCGAAAACTACAAGCAGTGCAAAGAGCTGCTGCAATGATTTCAGAAGATATTCGGCTATGCCGGTATTACATTGTATAAAAGGAGAATCTGCAATGAAGATGAAAAAGTTCATTGCGCTCGCGGCCGTTGCGGTGGCTGCGGCGCTGTGTATGACGGCATGTTCGGGCGGCGTGAAAATCACGCAGCTTGACATGGGCGAAATTACGGTAGAGACCGGAGAAAGCACTCCGGCTGCGGTCCAGTTCCTGTCCGACAAGGAAGTGGGCGAAGAGAAGCTCGCGGAAGCGGCTGAGGCACTGGACCTGACCTACAAGGTGGCGGATGAAAGCATCGCCACGGTTGATGAGGAAGGCAACATTACCGGTGTGAAGGCCGGCGAGACAGAAATCACTGTTCAGTCTGCGGACGGCAAGCTCACTGCAACGGCAAAGGTCGTCGTCAAGAGCATGCTGGAAGGCGTCGAAGCACCTGAGTCGCTGGAACTGGCCATCAACGGAGAGAGTTCGAAAAAGCTGGATGTGAAGCTGGTTCCCGAGGATGCCACGGATGTGGTCCTCACATTCGTCTCCAGCGATGAGAGCGTGGCTACGGTCAGCGCGGATGGCACTGTGACAGCGGTTGGCAATGGCGAATGCGTGATTACCACAAAGGCAAAGGTCATTGAGACCACTCCTGAAGCAGAGCCGGAAACTGACCCTGCAGAATCCGAGTCCGTTGCAAGCGCGCCTGATGAGAGCACCGCACAGAGCGTATCTGAAAGTGCTCCTCCTGCGGAAAGCACTCCTCCCGAAAGCGGTTCCGAGAGTGCTCCTCCTGCAGATGCAGACGAAAAAGTGAATACTGGTATTGAGTACACGGCTGAGACCCGTGTTACGGTTACGACAGCGGCGACTGGCATCACGCTGTCGAATGAAGGCGGAAAGCTGTACGTCGGAAATTCCGCCACGGTTAAGGTTTACACTGCGCCTGAAGAGGCTGCGG
>OGRA01002488.1_pt1 | contig 15368 bp, 13 predicted proteins | sample 1553351 | NCBI WGS metagenome assembly OGRA01 (sample SAMEA2580056, study PRJEB22360) | human gut metagenome | biome: human gut; feature: human-associated habitat; material: faeces | place: Denmark | collected 2008/2010
TCAACTTACTGTGGTCGATATTATCAAAGAAGCCAACAATGTCTACATCTACTACGAAATGCAGATTCTGCAACTGCGCCATTTTATAGCATTGTGCGATTGCATTCTGCGTTGACCTGTATGGTCTGAAACCATTGTTCCGCTCATGGAATTTCGCTTCACAAATCGGCTCCAGTATTTGTAGGATGCACTGCTGTATCAGTCTGTCCCAAATGCTCGGAATCCCTAATGGGCGGGTTTTTCCGTTGTCTTTCGGGATTTCAACTCGTCTAACCTTTTTGGGCTGATAATAGTTCAACTTATTTCTGACGGTTTTAATGACCGATTCGATAGGCAATGACTGTATTGCTACAATCGTTTTCCCATCTGTGCCGGGAGTTTTACTCCCACTGTTTTTGCAGATATTTCGATATGCAAGTATGATATTCTGCTCCGACACAATCAACGGCATAAGCCTGTCGAATGTCTTTCCATTCTGGCTGTCCTCAAATAATCGGTAGCCTGTTTCTTTAGCGTCATACCTCTCTGCATTTCGCTCTGCTTTGTTTACAATTCGTTTTGCCATAGTAACCAACTCCTTGTCGGAGAATGATTTTTTCTTAGTCGCACCACGACAGCTATGAAAATCTCCTTATTGGTGATTACTATACAGGCATGAAAGAAAATCTTAGTATCGGCTTGAGGCTATCCCTCCACCGCTTATTATCACGGCTTCACAGGTACTGTGCCTCTACTCTCACAGCCACTAATGCACTTATTGTAGAAAGGTTCTTTCAATCCCTTTCCTTTTCGATACAACTACGGTACTTTACCGCTGATACAGTCAGCTCCCGTATTGGCTGCTTTCCACGTTCCGCATAACTTAGGATTGTTGCCACTTAGGTCGTTCCTTTAGCCCTGCAAGTATTATCTTCAAAGGAATCCCTTAAGATACCTGTGCCCTGTAAACACAGAGGGCATTTCATACTAACAACTTTTACTTTGCCCCGCTTGCGTACCCATTGGTACACTTGCATTTCTGCAAGTCATTCGTTTAGAGCCGTACATTCGGAATCTTTGTCAGACCGCCTTTTTGGTCATTCTAACCGTATGGCAACCCCACCCGCACTGTCACACACAACCCGTACCTCTACGAATCTTTCCTCGCCTTTCAGCGTTAGGGTGTGCTTCGCACGACTTCCCCGAGCTTATAACCCCATCCGTCTGTATTCGGCTGACGCTATTCGGAGTATTAGTGAATCCCCTTCAGGGCGTTACCCCGTCATTTGAGATTTCAGTTATGCAGTTCTCTAAAACCACATTTATTTAATTATTTATGACTTTAGGCTACGCTTTTGTCGGTTATTCCCACCGTTTTAGGCGTAGAACGTGTCACACTGTTGGCAAACTCGTCCAATATGCAGCGGACGTGAACGGGCAGCCTGCCGCCGTACACATCATCGGCCTTGTCACATAACAGGTTAAATAGCTGGGATTGCAAAATGGCAATGACAAAATTAAAGGTCGAATCTGTATCACTCATGATGAGGAACAGGGCGGTCTTTCTGTCGCCCAGCGTGTCCAGTTCCATTTCGTCATATTCCATCAACTCCCGCAGCTCCCGAATGTCAAAGGGAGCAAGCCTTGCACCGCAACTGACAAGGATCGAGGCACGGGTCTTTCCGGCACTCAGCAGGAACTTCTTATACTGCCGTACCGCAAAATGCTCTGGATCCTTTTCTTCCAGACGGGCAAACATGAGATCAACGGGGCTTTGAAACTCGCTGTCATCCTCCTTTGCTTCGCTGGCATTGATCATGTCAAGCATGGTGGTAAAATTCTTTTCTTCCTCTGGCGCTTCGTAGAAAATATATCCGATCAGCGCCGAATAGAAAAGGCGTTCCGACTTCACCCAGAAATCCTCGGCGCTCTGTGCGCCCTCACCCTTGGTATTGACAATAATCGTATTGACCAGCTTCAAAATGTCCTTTTCGCTGCGCAGATAGGCAAAGGGGTTGTAGTGCATACTCTTGGAAAAGTTGATGGTATTCAGCACCTTGATCCGGTACTTTGCCCTTTGCAAAAGCTGTCCTACCTCGCAAATCAGGCTGCCTTTTGGGTCAGTGATCACATAGGAGCTGTGAAGCTGCATGATGTTGGGTTTGGCGAAGAAGCGTGTCTTTCCCGAACCGCTGCCCCCTATGACAAGGATATTCTTGTTTCTCGCGTTCTTCGGATCCTTCGGACGGTTGGACATCATCAACCGTTCGGTCTGTGTCAGCAGCACATTGTTTTCAAACACAGGGTCGATAAAGGGCTTGATGTCGGCGGGCGTACCCCAACGTGCCGTGCCGTATTCCATACCCTTGCGGTACTTCTTGGCGTTTTTCTGCTTGGAATAGACCACCAGCCGGATAATCACCGCACCAGCAATACCGATTAGCAGATCGAGGGGGTGAAAGCTGGGCGCGGCACTGGAAAAGGCTGCGGTAAAGCCCTGCCCGATATGCAGCAACTTTGCGGATAGATCGATACCCTGCGCCAGCCGGAACGCCTGTCCGACTTTCCCGAACAGATATACAAATAACAGATACGGGAGATTTAACAAAATCAGTTTTTTCACTTCCGGCCTCATCGATCAATCCCCCTGTCCATTTTCTTCACCGTATCCCGTGCTGCCGTCCGTTTTGCAGCTTCGGCTTTTTTCTCACCAATATCCCTTCGTACAGACGGCTTGCGCTCCATGTCCAGTTTCTTTGCAGAGAACTCGCGGAACGCTGCGGTCAGCACATCTGCATCTCTGCCTTTGAAGAACACAAGGTAGCGGTCATCTGTTTTTTTCAGTGCAAAGTCAACGCCGTACTTTTTGGCAGTTTGGGAAAAGGCTTTGATATTCGCGTCGGTGATTTCGATATTGGAAACGCCGGTGCCGTGACGCATAAGCTGTTTCAACGTTTGTTTGCCACGGTGGGGCGTATCCCGTTTCTTGCGGTAAAGCTGCATGAACTGTCGCAGTGCTGCTTGCAGCACCTTTCCGTCCAGCTTTGCCGTCTTAATTGCAAGTGCAATGGTCTTACTTGTAACTTCTTCCTGCAAAATGTACCTCCTTTCGCAGCTTTACAGGTGCCTCTCTAAGGTGGATGCACCCGCTGATACAGGCAAATCCTCATAGGCTGTCTGCTCCCTCATAGCTGTAATCCGGGATGCTGCTTTTGGGCTTGCCCCAATCCGGCTGTGCCATATCGTGCGCAACAAGGGCGGTATAGTAGCTGTCAATGGTGCTGGGGGCATTAAACAGCACCGCCCGGAGATATTGCCGGATGTTGCGGATCTTAGTGGTGTTCTCCCGCAGACAGTCAAAGACAAACTCGATATGGCTGCTGTTCAGCTTCATAAACTTGCTTTTTACCAGCTCTGCCGGATAGTCGTCACCGGCAATGCGGATCTTCTTGCGGGAACTGCATACCGTTTCCAGAATAATGTCCACGATCTCGTCCAGGCGGTCACGGTCAATGCGCTTATCCTGCAAAAGGATGTCGTATTCGATGTTATCGCAGATAATCTCCCGGTAAATCCTATATGCTTCATTTTCGCTGTCTGCCGTTTCCTTTCGCTTCCGTTCCGGCGGCGCAGCCGCTTGTTCCCCGTCCACGCTCAAAGGGGAGGGGTAAGGGGAAAGGATAGGAATGGAATCGGTACTTGATAGATCTGTAATTGATTTTTCTTTTTTTGATAAGTCAGTTCTTAATATATCTTTATTTAATTGCGTTGGATTTTCCAACGTAGGTTTTTCCAACGTAGGATTTTCCAATGTTGGATTTTCCAATGTAGGTAAATCTGATACTGGCTTTTGAGGAAGCTCATAGATTACGTAGTCTGCGCCGCGCAAGCGTCCTTTTTCGTCGCGTTCCCGGCTGCGGACAATATATCCGGCTCTTTCCAGCTCCCGTATTGCCTCCCGGATCGCGTCAATCTTTTCCCGGTTGATAAGGGACAGACCTTTCAGCGTGTAGTCCCAGTTATCCGGCAGGGACAGCATTTGGGACAGCAGACCCTTTGCTTTTAGGGAAAGCTCCTGATTGCGTAGGTGGTGATTGGACATAACGGTGTAGCCGCTGTTTTTTTCCACCCGAAATACTGCCATAGGTTATCATCTCCTTTCGCTCACTCTGCCTTGCTGCGCCGGATTGCGGTTTGTCTGCCCGGTTCATACGGACACTCGGCATATACACAAAACCGATATTTCCAGTGCGGACGGTAGAAGTGGCAGGTGTTACAATCCTCATGCTCGGTGCAGCCGTTCTCGTACCGGTCAAATCTGGGCTTTCCCTGCATGAGCATTTCAAATGCGCGGCTTTTACCGCTCATAAAGTACATTCCGGCTGCGCCTCCTTTCTGGATTTGGGCAGAAAAAAACGCCGCAGACTTCTTTCAAAATCTGCGGCGTTGGGGTATGCGAAAAGGGATGCTGCCTTGCGGTAACATCCCTTTTCTCGCTTGGTTATTCAATTTTTGAGCTAACCTGTTTGCCCACTGCCCTTAAAAGCGTTGATTTTACTGGATTCTTGCTTGTTTTCTTATGTCAACGCTCTTAAGCCGGAGGGATTTTTATCCGAAACAATTTACTTTTCGCCGAACCAGCAGCGGACGAAGGCGGCCAGGCCGGGGATCAGATCCTTGACCTCGTGGCCGGAGGTGTTGACGCACAGATGGTATGTCTCCTTGGCGCCCCACTTGTTGTCGGCGAACATCTGGCGGTACTGGGCGCGGTTTTTGTCCACCTGCTTCATGCGGCGGGCAATGTCATTGCGGGACAGGTGCTCCCCCTCCGGGGCCCGGTCGATGCAGCGCTGGATCTTGGATTCGGCGTCGGCATAGACGAACAGGTTCAGGGGATGATAGTCCTTCAGGATCACGTCGGCGCAGCGTCCCACGATGACGCAGTCGCCCTGCTTGGCGAAATTCTCAATGATCTGCTGTTGGGCGGCGGCCACCTGGAAGCCCTGGTCCATGATCTGCACCGGCGGCATAGCGAACCGATGGCCGATGGTCATGGGATAGGCGGCCTCGATGCACTTTTCGGAGATGTTGGCCACATACCGCTCGTCGAAGCCATGCTCCTTGGCAATCAGCTCGATGATCTCGTGGTCGTAGCAATGGATGCCCAGCTCCTCGGCCAGACGCTTGCCCAGCTCGCGGCCGCCGGAGCCGAACTCGCGGCTGATGGTGATGATTTTCATATGGATCCTACTCCTTTCGGGGGATAATTATGCGCTTTTGATCAATATTGGTAGCAGCTGCCGCCTACAAATTCACGGACAATGGAATTGCGGGGGACGTAGGTCGTGTGCAGCGGCGGAACTCCGCCCACCACCTTCATCAGGTCCGTCAGGCCGTGCTTTTCCAGATATTCCGGCGTCAGCTCCTGGCGGAACTGGGGAATTTCGTTAAGGTACTTGGCCAGGATGCAGGGCTCGTAATCGTGGAAGGTGTCAATGTGGATAGCGGCGTTGCTCTTGTAGGGCATGATGTAGTTCACCTCGCCGCGGTCCACGCTCTCGGCCCGCTCCACGGTGTCCTGCAGGGAATGGCCCCGGGTGCTGTAATCCCGGATCAGGCGGCGGGCCACCCGCAGCTGCTCGGGCCGGACAATCTTGTCGTCATTGGTGATGATACGGGTCCGGGGCGCTACATACACGCCGTTGGCGATGCCCCGGAGCTTGTCGAAAATCAGGGGGTTGAGCATGTGGATGCCCTCGGCAATGACGATGCAGTCCTTGTCACCCTGCATTTTTTTATAGCCGCCGGTGGTGCCATTTTTGAAGTCGTACCAGGGAATGTCGGCCTCCATGCCGTCCAGCAGCTGGGAGATGCAGATCAGCAGGGTGTCCACATCCACGCAGTAGGGGGACTCCCAGTCTGTGGCCTCGGGCGGGCGCTTGTCCAGCGGCAGGAAGAAGTTGTCCATGCTCAGCAGACATACCTTGACGCCCAGATTCTGCAGGTACTCCTGAAGCCGCATGGCGGTGGTGGTCTTGCCGGAGCCGGAGGGGCCCGTCAGGGCAACCACAGGCTTTTCCTGGCGGTTGGACAGAATGGCGGCGGCTGCGGCGCTGATTTTGTCGTGAAATACCTCCTCACAGCGCAGAACAAACTGCGTCTCGTTGCGCATGGCATAATTGATATTTTCCAGGTCGATAACGCGCATCGAAAAATGCTCCTCTCAATTGGATAACACGTATCCATCCTATGATATCGTTTATTATATCACAAACCTGACCAAGTTGCAAGCCAAAAAACCTCCGGAGATGAGAGACTCCATTTTCCGGTTCAAAAGCCGCGGTGCAGGCACCCGGCGCCGTGCGCAGTAAACGCGGGAGGTTTTCCTCTGCGCCGTGGGACTTGACAGAGGCCGGGAATATGGTAAAATCCTGTAGAATCAACAGGAAATGAGGGATGCACCATGCCGGAGAAGCAGCTGCGGCGGATGAACGCACACTATGCCCTGATACAGGGCCTGTTCTGGGGCGGATACGCCACCATATGGGCTTTTTTGACGGTACTGCTGCTGTACCGGGGCTTTTCCAACAGCCAGATCGGCGTGGTATCGTTTCTGGCGCTGACGCTTCCTATCGTGGTGCAGCCGGGGCTGGCGGCACTGGCCGACCGGGACGGACGTTTCACCAGCCGGCGCCTGGGGTTGGCGCTGGTGTGTCTGGCGGCGACCGCGGCGGGAGTGATGTGGGCCTGGGGAGCCAACCGCCTGCTGACGGCGGTGCTGTATGTACTCATCGGCGTATGCCTGACGGCAACGCAGCCATTTTTCAGCTCCATGGCTATGGAGTGGCAGATGGCTGGGGCAGACCTGAACTTCGGGTTGGGACGAGGCATCGGCTCGGCATGCTATGCGGCGCTGGTGTTGCTCCTGGGTCAGCTGACGGAGCGGTACGCTCCAACGCTGGTGGTTCCGGTGTTTGCGGGGCTGTTTGCGATACTGGCCATGGCGGTGTGGCGATTCCGGTCAGCGCCGGCTCCCAGAATGGAAGGGGAGAGGCCTCAGGTTCTTACCAACCTCCAGCTGCTGCGGAAATATCCCCGGTTTGTGCTGCTGCTTGCGGCATGCGCACTGCTGATGGCGTGCCACAGCTCCTCATGTACTTATATGATCCACATCGTGGAGAAGGCCGGGGCCGGGTCCGGAGCCATGGGTGCGGCTTTGGCATTGGCGGCGTTTCTGGAGCTGCCGGCTATGGGACTGTTCAGCCGGATGCGGCAGAGGCTGTCTCTGGCATGGCTGCTGCGCCTGTGCGCAAGTGCGTTTCTGGCGAAGATCGTAGTTTTCTGGCTGGCGGAGTCTATAACCGCCATCTATCTGGCATCGGTGCTGCAATTTTTTGAGTACGGGATATTCACTCCGGCCACCGTGTACTATGTGGTGGAGCACATTGATCGGGGCAATCAGGTGAAGGGACAGGCACTGATCAGCGTGGCATCCTCCGGCGTTGGGTCGGCCTTTGGGTCCCTGTGCTGCGGACTGATCCTGGACCGGGCCGGGGTCAGCGGCATGCTGCTGTTTGAAGTAGCCTGTGCTGCTGCGGGATGCGTCGTTATGCTGCTGGCCACCGGAGAAGGCAAGCGGAAATAAGCGGAAATAATAGGAAGGAGCCTCCCGCCGGGAGGCCCTTTCCTATTGCTCAGGGAATTGCAGGCTTCGGCGAAAGCCGTCCTGCCCCAGGGATGTGATGTCCCCGGCTATGACCTGGTCGCCGCAGACGAACAGGTTGGCCTGGACCCCCTGGGGGATATCGGGATAGTTCAGCACCGTATAGGTATACCGGGTGGCGGTCTTGCCGCCGCACTGGTCAAAGGGCAGCCCCAGATCCTTTTGCAGCGCTGTGTACTCCGTATGGCCGGACAGGTCCTCCGGCAGCAGGAGGCTCAGTGTCTCCAGGGGCTCCGGCGTCACCTGCCATCCCAGCCCCTCCAGATACGCCACCCGAGCAGCGTTATCGGCGGCCTTTACCGGCTCCGTCTTGCCGCCGCCCCGCTGGCAGCCGGGGACGATGAGCAGCAGGGCCAGCGCGGCCAGGACCCCGGCAGCGGCCATGGCCAGCTGCCGCCGTCTCATAAATACCACCATACCATCACCTCGTACATTTCTTATTCCATTTTGCCCGGAACTATGCTATTCTTACAGAAGAAATCGCGGGAGGTGCGGATATGGAGCGTCTGGATAAGGTGCTGGCCGGGACCGGTCGATGGTCCCGGCGGGAGGTAAAGGACCTGGTGCGTCAGGGACGGGTGCGGATAGACGGTGTGACCGCCCGGACGGCAGAGGAAAAGCTGGACCCGGACGCCGCCGCCATCTCCGTGGACGGTCAGCCGGTGGAGACGGAGTGCTTCACCTATGTCATGCTCCATAAGCCCGCCGGGGTACTGTCTGCCACCGAGGACAGCCGGCAGAGCACGGTGCTGGACCTGCTGCCGCCTGAGCTTCGGAAAAGGGGCCTGTCCCCGGTGGGACGTCTGGACAAGGACACGGAGGGCCTGCTGCTGCTGACCAATGACGGGGCCCTGGCCCATCGGCTGCTCTCGCCCAAGTCCCATGTGGACAAGGTGTACTATGCCCGGGTGGAGGGCACGCTGGAACCCGCTGACACAGCGGCTTTCGCCGCTGGGATGACCTTGGGCGACGGACTGTGCTGCCTGCCCGCCGGACTGGAGATCCTGTCGCCGGGAGAAGCCCTGGTGACCCTGCGGGAGGGAAAGTTTCACCAGGTCAAGCGGATGCTGGCGGCCCGGGGAAAGCCGGTGACGTACCTGAAGCGGCTGTCCATGGGGCCGCTGCGGCTGGACCCGGAGCTGGCTCCCGGGGCCTTCCGTGTGCTGACTCCGGAGGAAAAAAACGCCCTTGTTGACTGTCATTAGGTGTGTTTATCGACATAACTGCAAAAAAAGCCTAAAGAAATTTGTAGAAAAGATAAAAAAATACTTGCAAATCCGTGATTCTGACGATATAATAGGGGTAACGGCTTGACAGTTTGCACAAAATACCCACAGCCCAAATTATCGGCGGGAGGAACAAGAATGTCTGGAAGAATTTTTCAAAACGTTGTGCTGCAATTCAAGGAGACCACAGACCGCACCATCGGCGTCATCGACTCCGAGGGCACGGTGATCGCGTGCAGCGAGCTCACCGGTATCGGTAAAAAGTGGACCAAATATGTGGAGCCCATCGCGGCGGCGGAAGGCAACTGCGTGACCATGGAGGGCAAGACCTTCAAGGCCATGCCCGGCTGGGGATCCCACTTTGATTATGCGGTTTTCACCAGCGGAGACGACAGCGTGGGACGCACCGTATGCTCCATGGCCTGCGTGGCGCTGAACGCCGCCAAGGTCTACTACGAGGAAAAGCACGACAAGGGCTCCTTTATCAAGAACATCATCTCGGATAACATCCTCATCAGTGACATCTACATGCGCGCCAAGGAGCTGCATGTGGCGGCAGAGGTACCCCGCGGCGTCTTTGTCATCCGCCCGGTGGACGATCGGTCCGAGGCCATTCCCGTGGACGTGGTGCAGAATATGTTCCCGGACCGGCAGAACGACTTTGTCCTCAGCGTGGGCGATGACGACGTGGCCCTGATCCACCAGATGCCCGAGAACTCCTGCGGCAAGGACCTGGAAAAGGTGGCCGCTTCCATTGAGGAGGCCCTGCGGGTAGACGGCGAGAGCGTGGTGTTCGTGGGCATCGGCACCCTGGCACTGCATCTGCGGGATCTGGCCAAGGCGTATAAAGAGGCCCAGATCGCCATTGAGGTGGGCAAGGTGTTCGACACCGAGCGCTATGTCATCAACTATGAGAACCTGGGTATCGGCCGCCTGATCTATCAGCTGCCCACCACCCTGTGCGAGATGTTCCTGCAGGAGGTTTTCAAAAAGAACCCTATCGACGCTCTGGATCAGGAGACGCTGTTCACCATCTACAAGTTCTTTGAGAACAACCTGAACGTGTCCGAGACTGCCCGGAAGCTGTTTGTCCACCGGAACACCCTGGTGTACCGGCTGGAGAAGATCAAGAAGCTGACGGGGCTGGACCTGCGGGAGTTCGACGATGCCATCACCTTCAAGGTTGCGCTGATGGTGAAGAAGTATCTTACCAGCCGCGGCATCGACGCATAAATCAAAGCAAAAAAATCCTGTCCCTTGGGGGGACAGGATTTTTTATGCCGATTCAGTCCTGACGCAGGAGGTTGTTGTCCTCAAAGTAGTCAATGCGCATGGCGTGACGCACATCGCGAAGGGTGGAGGCGGCGGTATTGCAGGCCGTTTCGCTGCCGGTGCGGAGAATCTCATACACGTCGGGCAGGCGCTTTTCCCAATCCTCCCGGCGCTGGCGGATGGGAGCCAGCTCTGCCTGGAGAACGTTGTTCAGGAACTTCTTCACCTTCACATCGCCCAGGCCGCCCCGCTGATAGTGGGCCTTCAGCTCATCCAGACCGCTGTATTCCGGCAGGAATTCCGGGAAGTATTCCGGGCGGCAGAAGGCGTCCAGATAGATGAAAACCGGGTTGCCCTCGGTGTGGCCGGGGTCCTCCCGGCGCAGGTGGGTGGGGTCGGTGAACATGGACATGACCTTGGTGCGGATGTCCTCGGGACTGTCGGACAGGTAGATGCAGTTGCCCAGGGACTTGCTCATCTTGGCCTTGCCGTCGATGCCCGGCAGGCGCAGGCACGCCTGATTCTTGGGCAGAATGATCTGGGGATCCACCAGAGTGTCGCCGTAGACGGCGTTGAACTTGTGGACGATCTCCTTGCACTGCTCCAGCATAGGCAGCTGATCCTCGCCCACGGGGACGGCTGTGGCCCGGAAGGCGGTAATGTCCGCCGCCTGGCTGATGGGGTAGCAGAAGAAGCCCACGGGGATGCTGGTCTCGAAGTTTCGCATCTGGATCTCCGCCTTCACGGTGGGGTTGCGCTGGACCCGGGACACGGTGACCAGGTTCATATAATAGAAGGTCAGCTCCGTCAGCTCCGGTACCATGGACTGGATGAAGATGGTGGACTTTTCCGGGTCCAGGCCGCAGGCCAGATAGTCCAGGGCCACGTTCATGATGTTCTGGCGGACCTTCTCCGGATGCTCGGCGTTGTCGGTCAGGGCCTGGGCATCGGCGATCATGATGTAGATCTCGTCGAATTTGCCGGAGTTCTGAAGGGCCACACGCTCCTTCAGGGAGCCCACATAGTGGCCCACATGCAGACGGCCGGTGGGCCGGTCGCCGGTGAGGATGATCTGTTTCATATAACGCTCCTTCCGCGGCGGGAAACGGGGAAAACCGCCAGGGTGATTTTTACCTATTATAAGCGCAACGGACCGCCGCGTCAACATCTTTAGCCGCCGGGAGGCAGATTATCCCGGAAAAGCGGGGGTTGACAAACCGGGAAGCAGCGGTTACAATGTACTTGATTTTTGCAAAAGACCGTGAAGGGAAAAAGACGGGACAGGTCCCCCTGCAGAGAGCCGGCGGATGGTGCAAGCCGGCGGAGGCGTTCCGTTGTACTGGCCCCGGAGTTTCCCGCCTGAACAGGGCGGGACGGCTGCGCCCCGTTACAGGCGGCGCTCCTTATTGGAGGAGCCTATGAGGACTGCGGAGCGATCCGCGGCCGAAGCAGGGTGGTATCACGTTTTCACGTCCCTGACCGCACAGACGGTCGGGGACTTTTTTATTTGTCATTGATAATTCATCATAAGAAGGAGAAAACAGCATGAAGTACGATTTTGCCGCCATTGAGAAAAAGTGGCAGAAGCGGTGGGAGGAGACCAAGCCCTATGCCGCCGTCACCGGGGACAAGCGCCCCAAGTTCTACGGGCTCATCGAGTTCCCCTATCCCTCCGGCCAGGGCCTGCACGTGGGTCATCCCCGGCCCTTTACCGCCATGGACATCGTCACCCGGAAAAAGCGCATGGAGGGCTACAACGTCCTGTACCCCATCGGATTTGACGCCTTCGGCCTGCCCACGGAGAACTACGCCATCAAGAACCACATCCACCCGGCCATCGTCACCAAGCAGAACATCGCCAACTTCACCAGCCAGCTGAAAATGCTGGGCTACGGCTTTGACTGGGACCGGGTGGTGGACACCACGGATCCCAACTATTATAAGTGGACCCAGTGGATCTTCCTGCAGATGTTCAAGAAGGGCCTGGCCTATAAGACCACCATGCCCGTGAACTGGTGCACCAGCTGCAAGTGCGTGCTGGCCAATGAGGAGGTGGTCAACGGCGTTTGCGAGCGCTGCGGCAGCGAGGTCATCCGCAAGGAAAAGAGCCAGTGGATGCTGAAGATCACCGCCTATGCCCAGCGCCTGCTGGACGATCTGGAGGACGTGGACTTCATCGAGCGGGTGAAGATCCAGCAGCGCAACTGGATCGGCCGGTCCACCGGCGCGGAGATTACCTTCGATACCAATATCGGTGACCGGGTCACCGTGTACACCACCCGGGCCGATACCCTGTTCGGCACCACCTATATGGTCATCTCCCCGGAGCATCCCCTGCTGAAGAGCTGGCAGCCCAAGATCAAGAACTGGGACGCCGTGGCTGCCTATCAGGAGGAAGCCGCCCACAAGTCCGACTTTGAGCGGGGCGAGCTGAACAAGGAAAAGACCGGCGTGCGCCTGGAGGGCATCGAGGCCATGAACCCCGTGACCCACAAGCCGCTGCCCCTGTTCGTGTCCGATTACGTCCTCATGGGCTACGGCACCGGCATCGTCATGGGCGTGCCCGGCCACGACCAGCGCGACTGGGAGTTTGCCAAGAAGTTCGGCCTGCCCATCATCGAGGTGGTCAAGGGCGGCGACGTTACCAAGGAGGCCTTCGTGGCCAAGGATGACAGCGCCGTCATGGTGAACTCCGGCTTCCTCAACGGCATGACCGTGAAGGAAGCCATCCCCGCCATGAAGAAGTACGTGGTGGAGCAGGGCTTCGGCCAGGAGAAGGTCAACTACAAGCTCCGCGACTGGGTGTTCTCCCGCCAGCGGTACTGGGGCGAGCCCATCCCTCTGGTGAACTGCCCCAAGTGCGGCTGGGTGCCCCTGCCGGAGGAGCAGCTGCCGCTGGTGCTGCCCCAGGTGGACAGCTATGAGCCCACCGACGACGGCGAAAGCCCCCTGAGCAAGATGACCGACTGGGTCAACACAACCTGCCCCTGCTGCGGCGGCCCTGCCAAGCGGGAAACGGATACCATGCCCCAGTGGGGCGGCTCCAGCTGGTATTTCCTGCGGTATATGGACCCCCACAACGACAAGGCTCTGGCCAGCAAGGAGGCTCTGGAATACTGGAGCCCTGTGGATTGGTACAACGGCGGCATGGAGCACACCACCCTGCACCTGCTGTATTCCCGGTTCTGGCACAAGTTCCTGTATGACATCGGTGTGGTACCCACCAAGGAGCCCTATGCCAAGCGCACCAGCCACGGCATGATCCTGGGCGAGGGCGGCGAGAAAATGTCCAAGTCCCGGGGCAATGTGGTCAATCCCAACGATATCGTGGCCCAGTACGGCGCGGATACCATGCGCCTGCACATTATGTTCATCGGCGACTTTGAGAAGGCCGTCACCTGGTCCAACGAGGCCGTGAAGGGCTCCAAGCGGTTCCTGGACCGCTGCTGGAACCTGATGGACCTGGCCCAGGACAGCGACGAGATCTCCGAAAAGAACGAGGCCCTGATCCACAAGACCATCAAGAAGGTCACCGCCGATATCGACGACCTGAAGATGAACACCGCCATTGCAGCCCTGATGGCCATGGTCAACGAGTTCTATACCAACGGCCTGACCCGGGGCGACCTGGAGCAGCTGATGCTGCTGCTGTCCCCCTTTGCGCCCCACATGGTAGAGGAGATGTGGGAGCTTACCGGCTATGCCGCCAAGACCGGCAAAATGGCCATGCAGATGCCCTGGCCCACCTACGATGAGGCCAAGACCGTGGACACCCATGTGGACATGGCTATCCAGGTCAACGGCAAGCTCAAGGGCGCCGTCACCGTTCCCGCCGGCAGCGGCCAGGAAACCGTCATGGCCGCCGCCATGGAGCTGGACAAGGTCAGAAAGGCCACCGAGGGCATGACCGTGGTCAAGACCATCCTGGTGAAGGACAAGCTGATGAACCTCATCGTCAAGCCCGCGAAATAATTTTCGTTTTCATAAAAAATGTTGGAAAATGGCTTGACAAGGCAGAGGGTACACAGTATAATGCTATTGTTAAAGTCATGTCCAATGGCTCTTAAAGAGTATCCTGGATGAAGCCGGATACATCGGAGGGAGGGAAAATAGATGTCCGAAGTCCACGTCAAGGAAGGCGAGTCCCTGGACAGCGCTCTGAAGCGTTTCAAGAGAAGCTGCGCCAAGGCAGGCGTCCTGGCCGAAGTGCGGAGAAGAGAGTGCTATGAGAGCCCCAGCGTCAAGCGCCGCAAGAAGTCCGAGGCTGCCCGCAAGAACAGAAACAAGAGATATTATTGATCGTCTCAACAAGCGTGCTGAACGTCTGCGTTCAGCACGCTTCAGCTTGTCAAAAAGGATTTTTGACAAGCTGAGCACGCATTTTCAAAACTTTCATAAAAGTTCTGAAAATGCGGTGATTGAAAACGAAAGACACCCCTGATGGGTTTCTTTCGTAACTTTCTTCCTTTCCGAAGGCAGAGGCAATCCTGCTTTTTTGACAGTCTCAAAGCGTGCTGAACGTTTGCGTTCAGCACGCTTTCTTTCTATGGTCGGGACCGTAAATGGCGGGAGCTTTACGCTTCTCCGGCGAACAGCGGGACCAGAATGTCCTCTACCTCCGGCAGCATGACCAGGGCGTCCCGGATGCCCTGGGACCGGGCCAGAGCCAGCTTCCGGCGGAGGGTCTGTGCGTCGTCAAACAGGATGAAGTGGGTCCGTCCCTCCCGGGTCAGGGTGAAGTAACGGGCGCACAGAGCGTCGGAATAGAAGGTGGAGCGGCCTGCCGCCAGGGCGGCCAACTGGGACCGGGTCAGGGCCGTGCCCTGACCGCTGGGGCAGGGCACGGGAAAGTCCATAGCCAGCCGCTGAAGGTCCAAAGCCAGATGCTCCGCCCCGTACCGGGACGCCGCCTGATTCAGTCGTCCCTCCAGGGTGCCGCCGGACAGGGCCGTACACAGCAGCACGGAGGCTCCATGGCAGGCGGCGTAGTGCTCCGGAACGTACAGGGCACGGCCGCAGGAGGCCAGCAGAGGCAGCAGCGCCTGGAGCAGGGCGGCCCGATCCGGCCGGGCGGGCGGATCAAAGTCCGCCGCCGCCCCGGCGTAGCCCCGCCGCAGGCATACCCGGGCAAGCTGCCGGGCCAGGCGGTCCGGGTCGTCCAGCGGCGG
>OGRA01002508.1_pt1 | contig 15304 bp, 10 predicted proteins | sample 1553351 | NCBI WGS metagenome assembly OGRA01 (sample SAMEA2580056, study PRJEB22360) | human gut metagenome | biome: human gut; feature: human-associated habitat; material: faeces | place: Denmark | collected 2008/2010
TCGAGCAGAGTTTTACACCTAATTGGGGATAAAACAGCTCATGGCGGGCGGCGGCGTGGCGCTCATCGGCGTCATTCTCGTACCCCTGCTCAAGGGCCTGTTCGGTTAATCGCCCGCACGAATCCTTCGCGGCGTCCGCCCCTCGGGGCGGGCGCTGCGGGAAAGGAGGGTAAAGCCCATTGGATTTGATATGGCAGAAATTCACCGAATGGCTGAAGGAGCTGCTGATCAGCGGCATCATGGACAACGTGAACGGGCTGTTTGACAACGTGAACAGCCGCGTGGCGGGCATCGCCGGGCAGGTGGGCGCAACGCCCCAGGGCTGGAACAGCGGCGTCTACGGCATGATCCGAACGCTGTCGGACAATGTGATTTTGCCCATCGCGGGCGTGATTCTCGCCTTTGTCATGACGCTGGAGCTGATTCAGCTCATTACGGAAAAGAACAACATGCACGACGTGGACACCTGGATGTTCTTCAAGTGGATATTTAAGACCGCCTGCGCCGTGCTCATCGTCACCAACACATGGAACATCGTCATGGGCGTGTTCGAAGCGGCTCAGAGCGTCGTCAACAGCGCGTCGGGCATTATCATATCGGACACGTCTCTGACGTTTAACGAGCATATCGCGGGATTTGAAGCTGCGCTTGCGGAAATGGAGGTCTGGTCGCTGCTGGGGCTGTGGCTGGAGTCCGTGGTCGTGCATCTTTCCATGTGGGCGCTGACCATCTGCATTTTCATCATCTGCTACGGCAGGATGATCGAGATCTACTGCGTGACCTCCATCGCGCCCATCCCCATGGCGACCATGGCCAACCGGGAATGGGGGCAGATGGGCCAGAATTACCTCAGAAGCCTGCTGGCGCTGGGCTTTCAGGGCTTCCTCATCATCGTCTGCGTGGCGATTTACGCGGTGCTGATCCAGAACATCGTAGTGGAGAGCAGCGTCTCGGCGGCCATATGGACGTGCATGGGGTATACGGTGCTGCTGTGCTTCACGCTGTTTAAGACGAGCTCCCTTGCCAGGAGCCTGTTCCATGCCCACTGACGGAGGTGATGAAATTTGGCATACGTTCCCGTACCCAAGGACTTGAACGCGGTGAAAACCAAGGTCATGTTCAATTTAACAAAACGGCAGATTCTGTGCTTTGGCGGCGGCGCGCTCATCGGCGTACCGCTTTTCTTTCTGCTCAAGGGGCATATCGGCAGCAGCGCGGCGGCCCTTTGCATGATGCTGGTCATGCTGCCCTTCTTCCTGCTGGCCATGTACGAAAAGAACGGTCAGCCGCCGGAGAAGCTCATCCGCAACATCGTGCAGGTGTGCTTCCTGCGTCCCAAGCAGCGCCCGTACAGGACGAATAATTTCTACGACCTGCTGAACCGGCAGGATATTTTAGATAAGGAGGTCTACGCGATTGTCCACAAACAAAACCCCCGCAAGAAAGCTCACACGAGCCGAGCGAAAGCAGATCGACGCGGCGATTGCAAGAGCCAAGCGTCAGGATAAGCGAAAGAAGTCCGCCCAGGACAGCATCCCCTTTCAGCGGATGTACCCCGACGGCGTGTGCCGCGTGACGGACAATTACTACACGAAAACCGTGCAGTTTCAGGATATCAACTATCAGCTCAACCAGAACGAGGACAAGACCGCCATTTTCGACGGCTGGTGTGACTTCCTCAACTATTTTGATTCCTCCATCCGCTTTCAGCTTTCCTTCATCAACCTCTCCGCCACGCGGGACACCTACGCCCGGCGCATCGCCATCCCATTGCAGGGCGACTGCTTCGACAAGCTCCGCACCGAGTACACCGGGATGCTGCAAAGCCAGCTTGCCCGCGGCAACAACGGGCTGATCAAGACCAAGTACCTGACCTTCGGCGTGGAGGCGGACAGCCTGAAGGCGGCAAAGCCCCGATTGGAGCGCATCGAGACGGATATCCTCAACAACTTCCGCCGTCTGGGCGTGCAGGCGGAGAGCCTGAACGGGATGGAGCGCCTGCGCCTGCTGCACGGGATGCTCCACATGGACGAGCCGCAGCCCTTCCGCTTTTCGTGGGACTGGCTGGCTCCCTCCGGGCTGTCGGTGAAGGACTTCATCGCGCCCAGCGCCTTTGAGTTCAAGACCGGCAGCAGCTTCGGCGTGGGCAGCAAGACCGGCTGCGTATCCTTCTTACAGATTTTAGCGCCGGAGCTCAACGACCGGATGCTGGCGGACTTCCTGGATATGGAAAGCTCCCTTATCGTCAGTATGCACGTCCAGTCCGTGGATCAGGTAAAGGCAATCAAGACCATCAAGCGCAAGATCACCGATTTGCAGAAGATGACCATCGAGGAGCAGAAAAAGGCGGTGCGTTCCGGCTACGATATGGATATTATCCCCTCCGACCTCGCCACCTACGGCACGGAGGCGAAAAAGCTCTTGCAGGAGCTGCAAAGCCGCAACGAGCGCATGTTCCTTTTGACCTTCCTTGTGGTGAACGTGGCGGACAACAGGCAGCGCCTCGGCAACAACGTCTTTCAGGCGGGCTCCATCGCCCAGAAGTACAACTGCCAGCTCACGCGGCTGGACTTTCAGCAGGAGGAGGGCTTCATGTCCGCGCTTCCGCTGGGGTATAACCAGATTGAAATCCAGCGGGGGCTGACCACCTCCAGCGTGGCGATTTTCGTGCCGTTTACCACCCAGGAGCTGTTTCAGGACGGCAAGGAAGCCCTGTACTGCGGGCTGAACGCCCTTTCCAACAACCTCATCATGGTAGACAGAAAGCTGCTGAAAAACCCCAACGGGCTGATCTTGGGCACGCCCGGAAGCGGCAAGTCCTTCTCCGCCAAGCGGGAGATCGCCAACGTGTTCCTCGTCACAAACGACGATATCATCATCTGCGACCCGGAGGCGGAGTACGGGCCGCTGGTGGAGCACCTGCATGGGCAGGTGGTGAAGATCTCGCCTACCTCCACCGACTACCTGAACCCCATGGATTTGAACCTGAATTACAGCGACGATGAAAACCCGCTGAGCCTGAAATCCGACTTCATCCTGTCCCTGTGCGAGCTGATCGTGGGCGGTAAGGACGGCCTCATGCCGGTGGAAAAGACCATCATCGACCGCTGTGTGCGCTCTGTCTACCGGGAATACCTGAGCGACCCCCGCCCGGAAAAGATGCCTATTTTAGAGGACTTGTACAACGAGCTTCGCAGGCAGGACGAAAAGGAAGCGCAGTATATCGCCACGGCGCTGGAAATCTACGTCACCGGCTCACTCAACGTGTTCAACCACCGCAGCAACGTGAATATCGAAAACCGTGTGGTCAGCTTCGATATCAAGGAGCTGGGCAAGCAGCTCAAAAAGATCGGGATGCTGGTGGTGCAGGACGCGGTGTGGAACCGCGTCACGATCAACCGGGAGCAGCGCAAGTCCACCCGCTACTATATCGACGAAATGCACCTTCTTTTGAAGGAGGAGCAGACCGCCGCGTATACGGTGGAGATATGGAAGCGCTTCCGCAAGTGGGGCGGCGTTCCCACGGGCATCACCCAGAACGTCAAAGACCTGCTCTCCAGCCGTGAGGTGGAGAACATCTTTGAAAACTCCGACTATGTGTATATGCTCAACCAGGCTTCCGGCGACCGGCAGATTCTGGCGAAGCAGCTCAACATCTCGCCCCATCAGCTCTCGTATGTGACCCAATCCGCCGAGGGCGAGGGGCTTTTGTTCTACGGCAGCGTGATCCTGCCCTTCGTAGACCGCTTCCCCAAGGATACAGAGCTGTACAAAATCATCACGACAAAATTGTCCGACCTCTCCGAACAAACCGGGGAGGAAGAGAAGGACGCAATTACAGTGTAAGGAAGGAGAAAAGAATATGGATAACCACCTTATGATTTTTGAAAGCACAGATTTTGGTCGGGTGCGTTCCGTGCTGAAAGACGGTGCTCCTTGGTTTGTTGCGGTTGATGTGTGCAAAGCTCTCGGATTGAACCAGGTTACGCGCGCAATGTCCAGATTGGACTCGGACGAAGGTGGGTTACTTGAAGTACCCCACCCCCAGAACGCTGATAAGACGATTGAAATAAATGCAGTAAGTGAAGCCGGACTCTATCATTTGATCCTTTGTTCCAAAAAGCCGGAAGCGAGAGCCTTCAAGCGCTGGATCACCCATGAGGTCATTCCCTCCATCCGCAAGCACGGCGCGTATATGACGGACAGCCTGTTGGATGCGCTGGAGGCGCACCCCGAGGCCGTGCCGGAGTACCTGAACCGCCTGCGCAGCGAAAACGCCCGAAACCGGGAGCTGAACCGCCGTCTCCGGCTTGCCCTCCCCAAGGCGGAGTATTACGACGCCTTTGTTGACCCTGCGGACTGTACCAACATCCGCACCACCGCCAAGGAGCTGGGCGTTCCCGAAAAGCAGTTTACCCGGTATCTGGAGGAAAAGAAGTATCTGTTCCGGGACAAGAACCGCAAGCTCTTTCCCCGTGCGGTCAAAAAGAGCGCCGGTCTGTTTCTGGTGAGGGACTTCTACACCGAGCGCGGCAAGCTGGGACACTATACCCTCATTACCCCGGCAGGCAAGCGGCATTTTCTGGAGAGAACGGATGAAATTCTGTTTGAATAACGCTTTTAACCCATCAGCAGTCCCATCAGGAGGTGATGAATATGGCAAAACGCTCGCCAAGGCTGATTTTTACCGAGGAAGAACGCGCCCTGCCGGAGCTGGAACGAGCTGTCCGCAAGGCGGACAGGGCGGCGGATAAGCTGAAAAAGGCCGAAGCGAAAATTCCCAAGAAAACCGTAAAGGGCAAAAAGCGCGTTGTGGACAGTGAGAGCGGCAAGGTCACAACGCGCCTTTTCTTTGAGGAGGCGGACAAAAAGCGTCCGCCCTCCAGGCTGGCCCACGCCGCAAGGAAAGCGCCGCTGGATACCGTCCGCAGCGCAGTCCACCGCAAGCTCCGGGAGGAGGGCGATGACAACCCCGGCACGGAGGCGGCGAACACCCTGACCGAGACGGCGGAGCGCACCTGGCGCATTGCGGAATCGGCGCACCGATCCCATGCGGAAAAGCCCTACCGCAAAACGGACAAGGCGGAAGCCGCCGCAGACAAAGCTAATCTCAAGGCGCTGAACAAACAGTACGAGCAGGAATACGGCAGGGCTTCCAACCCCTATTCCCGCTGGCAGCAGAAGCAGGCCATTAAAAAGGAATACGCCGCCGCAAAAGCGGGGAACGGCGCGAGGAATACCGTCAAAGCGTCCGAGACCACCGCGAAGGCGGCAAAGCGCGCCGCCGAGGGGAGCAAAAAGGCCGGCAGCTTTTTTGTCCGGCACAAGAAGGGCTTCCTCATCGCGGGCGGCGTCGCCGCCGCGATACTGCTGCTCATGACCTGCATTTCCTCCTGCTCCACGCTGTTTCAGGGAGGAATATCCGGCATTGCGGCCTCCACCTATCCGCTGGAGGATGTGGATATGCTGGCGGCGGAAGCCGCCTACTGCGCCATGGAGGACGAGCTGCGGGAATACCTGAACAGCTACGAAAGCACCCACGATTACGACGAGTACCACTTCGACCTGGACGAGATTGAGCACGACCCCTATGTGCTCATTTCCATGATTACCGCCCTCAAGGGCGGAGAATGGACGATTGACGAAATAGGCGGGATTCTGGAGACGCTGTTTGAAAAGCAGTATATCTTAACGGAAACCGTCGCCACGGAAACCAGATACCGCACCGAAACGCATATCGGCTATTACACCGACGAAAACGGCAATCTGCAAAGCTACGAGTACGAGGCGGAGGTTCCCTACACCTACTATATCTGCCATGTGGAGCTGGAAAACTTCAACCTCTCCCATGTGCCGGTGCATATCATGTCCCACGATCAGCTCTCCATGTACGCCGTGTATATGAGCGTGCTGGGCAACCGCCCCGACCTGTTCCCCGGCTCCCCGTATGTGAACCGGTACTACCACACCCAGTATGAGAAGTACGAGATACCCCCGGAGGCGCTGGCGGACGAGCAGTTCGCCGCCATCATCAAGGAAGCGGAAAAGTATCTGGGCTACCCCTACGTCTGGGGCGGCAGCTCGCCCGCCACCTCCTTCGACTGCTCCGGCTTCGTTTCGTATGTCTACAACAACTGCGGCCTGCATTGGAGCTTCGGCAGGCTGGGCGCGGAGGGGCTGCGGGGCATGTGCGCCTATGTCTCCCCGGAAAGCGCCCGTCCCGGCGACCTGATATTCTTTGAAAAGACCTACGACACCGCAGGCGCGTCCCATGTGGGCATCTATGTGGGCAATAACAGGATGCTCCACTGCGGCGACCCCATTCACTACGCTTCCATCGACACGAGCTACTGGCGAAGCCATTTTCTCCAGTTCGGCAGATTACCTTAACAACAACCATATCAACGCAAAAAGGAGGATGTTATGAACCCGCGACTTGAAAAGCTGCGTCAGGAGCGCGAGAAGCTGGCGGAAAAGCTCACATCGCTGACCGCACGGCTCAAAGCCCTGGACGAGCAGATTCTGAAGCTGGAAAACACGGATATTGTGGGCATCGTCCGCGAGAACGGGCTGACCATCGAGCAGCTCGCGGCGCTGATGGAGATGCTGGAAAAGCGTCCCACGGCGGCGCTGCCCGACGAATACAGAAAAACGGAGGAATTTGTGGATGAAGAATAAATGGAGATTTTTTGCCGTGACACTGGCCGTCGTGCTCTGCATGACGGTCTTTTCCGTTACGGCCTATGCAGGCGGCGATATGGTCGATTCGACAATGGGCGACCCGACCATGGAAACCCCAACTGCAACTACACAGCCGGAGAATACGAATACCGGTGAGCAGACCCCAAACGGACAGACACTGACCGTGCTTGTGACCGAAAATGCGGATGGGAGCCATACCGTGACCATCGGGGATCGGAGCTGGACGCTTCCCGCCAAACGGGAGCAGTCCGGAAAGGTGGTCAACGTCCGCACCTATTTGAACCTGCGCACCGGCCCCGGCACGGATTACACCGTGATCGGGCGTCTGCTCAACGGCGCGGAGGTGAAGGTGCTGGAGGAAAGCAACGGCTGGTACAAGGTGGTCGTGCCGGAGCAGACAGGCTATGTATACGGCAAATACCTTGACGTCATGAACGCGCCGACAGAAAACAGCGGAAGCGATACGGATATGGCGGGACTTCTGGAGATACTGCTGCAATATTACACCGCTGCCGGAGGTTCCGCTCCCCTGACCCCGGACGGCAACCTGACGCTCATGGATGACATCGGCTCCGCTTTCGGCGCAGGCAAGCAGTTCATCACCGTGACGACCAAGGGCGGCAATACCTTTTATCTCATCATCGACCGGGACGATAAGGGCAATGAGAACGTCCATTTCCTGAATCTTGTGGACGAGGCCGACCTGCTGGCGCTGACCAAGGACGGCGAGAGCATCGTCCCCGCCTGCGCCTGCACGGACAAATGCGCCGTGGGCAAAATCAACACGGGCTGCAAGGTGTGCAGAACCAATATGAGTGAGTGCGCGGGCAAGGAGCAAGCCGCAGAAATTACGCCCCAGCCCGCCGAGCCTGCGGAGACCGCGCCCGAAAAGAAGTCCGGCGGTGCGGGGCTTGTTGTGGTCGTCCTCCTGCTCCTGCTGGGCGGAGGCGGTGCGCTGTACTGGTTCAAGCTCCGCAAGCCAAAGGCCGACACCCGTGGGGCGGACGACCTGGACGATTACGACTACGGCGAGGACGAGGAAGAAGAGGATTACGAGTTTGAAGATGAAAACACTGCTGACAGTGAGGAGGACAAAAACCAATGATGAATACGACCTGTTACCGGCTTGTTGTGTGTGAAAAGCCCTCCGTGGCAAGGAGCATCGCCGCCGTCCTGGGCGCAAGGGAGCGCGGGGACGGCTTTCTTTCGGGCGGCGGCTATCTCGTTTCCTGGTGCTTCGGGCATCTTGCAGAGCTTTCGGATGCGGACGCCTACGACGAAAAGTACGGCAAATGGCGAATGGAGGACTTGCCCATCCTGCCGGATAGCTGGCAGTACACCGTGGCGAGGGACAAGCAGAAGCAGATGAACACCCTGCGCGCCCTCATGCACCGAGAGGACGTTTGCGAGGTCATCAACGCCTGCGACGCCGGGCGCGAGGGCGAGCTGATCTTCCGCACGGCGTATAATCTCAACAACTGCCGCAAGCGCGTAAGGCGGCTCTGGATCTCCTCCATGGAGGATGCGGCTATCCTTCAGGGCTTTGAAAATCTCCGCGACGGCGCGGAGTACGACAACCTCTACGCCTCCGCCCTCTGCCGCAGCAAGGCGGACTGGCTGGTGGGCATCAACGCCACCCGCCTGTTTTCCGTGATGTATCATCGCACCCTGAACGTGGGGCGCGTGGTATCGCCTACCCTTGCACTGCTGGTGCAGCGGGAAGCGGAAATAAGCGCCTTTCAGCCGGAGACCTTTTACACGGTCAATCTTATTTTCGATACCTTTTCCGCCGTGGGCGAAAAATATGAGGACAGGGCGGAAGCCGAAGCGCAGGCGAAGAAATGTAATAATGACACGGCGACCGTCACAAACGTGGAGCGAAAGGAAAAGACTGAAAAAGCCCCGGCGCTCTACGACCTTACCACCCTCCAGCGGGACGCGAACCGCTTGCTTGGGTACACGGCGCAGCAGTCGCTGGATTATCTGCAAAGCCTGTATGAAAAGAAGCTCTGCACCTACCCCCGCACCGACAGCCGCTACCTCACCGACGATATGGAGGGCGGCGTAAACGCGCTGGCGCTGTGCTGTGCGGGCATCTGCGGCACGGAGCCGCCCGCAGCCGTCTGTTCGGGGCAGGTGTGCAGCAGCAAAAAGGTCAGCGACCACCACGCCGTCGTTCCCACGATGGCGGCGGGCGAAACGGACTTGGAGGCGCTGCCCGCAGGCGAACGGGAGCTGCTGCGCCTTGTTTCCCGTCAGGTGTTTATGGCGGTCAGCGCGCCCTTCGTCTATCTGGAGACCGAGGCAAGGCTGGACTGCGGCGGAAATGCCTTTTCTGCCAAGGGGAAAACGGTGATTCAGCTCGGTTGGAAAGCATATGCGGATGCGGAGCTTACAGACAAGACCCTCCCGGAGCTTTCCGAGGGACAGTCGCTTCCCGTTTCCTTCTGCGCAGTCAAAGAGGGAAAAACGACCCCGCCCAAACACTTCACCGAGGATACGCTTCTGTCGGCCATGGAGACGGCGGGCAAAGAGGATATGCCGGAAGCTGCGGAGCGGCGCGGGCTGGGAACCCCCGCGACAAGGGCGGCGGTCATTGAAAAGCTGGTGGCCACGGGCTTTGCGGAGCGCAGAAAGGCGAAAAAATCTGTACGCCTCGTTCCCACCGAAGCGGGCGTGTCCCTCATTACCGTGCTGCCCGAACAGCTCCAGTCCCCGCTGCTCACCGCCGAATGGGAGCACCGCCTCAAGGAGATCGAATGCGGCGAGCTGGGCGCAGACGAGTTCCTCGCCGGCATCTGCGATATGGTCGCAGCGCTGGTTCGGGACGCTGCGCCTGTGGACGGCGCGGAGGTGCTGTTCCCCTCCGGCAGACCCGTTGTGGGCAAATGCCCCCGCTGCGGCGCGGAGGTCACGGAGAGCAAAAACGGCTATTTCTGCGAGAGACGGAGCTGCAAGTTCGGGCTGTGGCGGGACAACCGCTTCCTTGCCGCCAAGAAGATCAGCCTGACGAAGAAGATGGCTTCCTCGCTCCTGACGCAGGGACGCGCCTACGCCAGCGGTATCTACTCCGAGAAAACCGGCAAGACCTACGACGCATTCATCGTGCTGGAGGACGACGGTGCGCGTTCCTCCTATAAGCTGGACTTCACCAAATGACCCTCGCAGGCTCCCGCACGGGCGTTTCGTTCCCCTGCGGGAGCCGCTGTTTTTACCATGATCCAAAGGAGGTATGCACGAAATGGCTGAAAAACAGACCAACAAGGAACGGCTCAAGGACATCACCGACAGCATCGAGACGGGCATAAAGGAGCTGTTCGAGAGCGACAGATACAGGCAGTACCTTGCCACCATGAGCCGCTTTCACAAGTACAGCGTCAACAACACCATGCTCATCTATATGCAGCGCCCCGACGCCACCCATGTGGCCGGCTTCAACAAATGGCGCGACCAGTTTGGAAGAAGCGTCAAAAAGGGCGAAAAGGGCATTAAGATCATCGCCCCCACGCCCTTCAAGAAGAAAATCGAGCAGCAGAAATTAGACCCCGACACCAAGCTCCCCCTGCGGGACGAGAACGGCGATATTATCACGGAGGAAAAGACGGTGCAAATTCCCATGTACAGGCCCGTGGTGGTGTTCGACGTGCAGCAGACCGCAGGCAAGCCCCTGCCGGAGCTGGCGGCGAACCTTACGGGGGACGTGCAGAATTACGGGGTGTTCATGGAAGCTCTGCGCCGCAGCGCGCCTGTCCCCATCTGCTTTGAGAAGCTGGCGGAGAATATGGACGGATACTTCTCCGTGGACAAACAGCGCATCGTCCTCAGAGAAGGCATGAGCGAGGTACAGACGGTCTGCGCCGCCGTCCATGAGATCGCCCACTCCAAGCTCCACAATAAGGACGAAATCGGAGAAAAATATCAGCAGATTGAGCTGTTCGGCAAGCCCGCGCTGTTTTCAAACGGGCGCATCGACAGAGAGAAGCTGCCGGAGGGGCTGTACTGCTATGACCTGCGCGGCTCGGATGATGATCCGGGGTTGCCCGTGACCATTCAGGAGCACGTTGTGGTGAACCACGCGGCAACCGTCATTGCCGCAGCGCCCATTGAGCTGCCGGAGCAGGGCTTTTTGTATCTGGGCGAGGACGGGCTGAACTTCACGGGCGGCGAGCAGACCGTGAAGGAGTTTCTGCACGCACAGTACCCGGAAAAGGCAAAGCTCTCCCGCGCCGCCGAGGAGATTCAGGCGGAGAGCATCTCCTTTGCCGTCTGCGCCTATTACGGCATTGAGACAGGCGAAAACAGCTTCGGGTATCTGGCGACCTGGGCAAAGGACAGAGATCTGACCGAGCTTCGCGCATCGCTGGAGACCATCAACCGAACCTCATCCTCCCTGATTACGGATATCGACCGCCATTACGCGGAAATCTGCAAGGAGCGCGGGCTGGACAGGGAGACGGAGAGCCTTGCCGCCCAGCCTGTGCAGGAGATCGCCGTGCAGGAGCCGGAGCCGGTCACAGCGCCGGACAACGGCTGCGTCCCCGACCCTGCGATTTCTGTTGAGAGCATGAACGCCTACGGCTACACCGATTCCAATATGCTGCCGCTGACAAAGGAGCGTGCGCTGGAGCTCATGGAACGGGATGTAAGCGTGTATATGCTTCACACGGACAACACCGAGGCCATGGCCTTCGATGCAGAGGAAGTCCGCAGCTTTGACGGTATCTTCGGCGTGGAAGCCTCCGAATGGGAGACGGTCAAAGACCGCTTCGCACCGCAAGACTATGAAAAGGCGTTTCTCGATAATCCCGCCGACAGCTTTATAATCTATCAGCTTCGGGATAATGATAATACGGCGCAGCTCCGCTTTATGAACGCCGAGTATCTGGAGAAGAAGGGGCTTTCCATTGAAAAGGGAAATTACGCCGCCGTCTATGCGGGAAACCTTGACCGCAGGGGCGATACGCAGGACAGGTTGGACGAGCTGTATGAGACCTTCAACCTCCGCCGCCCGGAGGATTTTCGCGGCCATAGCCTGTCCGTCAGCGACATCGTGGCGCTGAAGCAGAACGGCGTGGTATCCTGTCATTACGTGGATTCCCGGGGCTTCAAGGCGCTGCCCGACTTCCTAAAGCCGGAAAACTATCTCAAAAACGCGGAGATGGCCATGGAGGACGACTACGGCATGATCGACGGCGTTATCAACAACGGGCCGAAGCAGACCGTGGCGGAGCTGGAGGAACAGGCAAAGTCCGGCAAGCCCATCTCCCTCATGGAGCTGGCGCAGGCGGCGCGCCGGGAACAGGCGCAAGCGTCACGGCAGGAGAAGAAGCCCTCCGTGCTGGTAAAGCTCTGTCCTCCCGTCAACGAGCCGAAAAAGACAGCGCGTTCAAAGCGCGCGGAAAGAGAGCTGCTATGATGAATTTTACCAACGATGAAATGAACCTCATGTGCATCTACCAGAGCGACAGCCGCAGCGGGCTGATTGCCGCCCTCACCGAAATGCGCGGATACCTGGACGAGGACGAAGCCGAGCTGCGGAATCTGACCGACAGCGCCCTGCAAAAGCTGGGCGAAATCACCGACGAGGACTTCGCGGAGCTGGAGCTGGTGCCGGACTTCGACACGGACGAATAAGGCGGATGCGGCGGGAGCGGCCTTCGGGTCGCTCCCGTTTTGCTTCCGCAATTCTATTTCCCAAAATCGAAAAAGTTTTAATTTTGGGAAATAGAACATCGACATATAAGAGAAAGCGTCCCGTTTCCTGCATAGGATTCGGGACGTTTTCGGATATACCGCCCCCCTACATAGAGCGTCCGGTCCGGGCGCTCTAAATTTATGCCATGAAGGAGGAGCAATATGCCGAGCAAGCTACAAACGTATATGCAGATGGCGGACGAGGCGCAGCGGCAGATTACCGGCAGCTACCGGGGCTGGACGGGCTTTCTCACCACCGCCGCAAGGCTGTACAAATACCCCTACGCCGAGCAGGTCATGATCCACGCCCAGCGTCCGGACGCCACCGCCTGCGCGGAGTACGACTTCTGGAACGAAAAGATGTGGCGGTATGTCCGCAGGGGCTCCAAGGGCATTGCCCTCATCGACAGCAGCGGCGAAAGGCCGAGGCTTCGGTATGTGTTCGACGTGTCCGACACGGGCGGCAGAGAATTTCCCAAGAGCCGCTATCTGTGGGAATACCGGGAGGAACACGCGGATGCGGTAAGTGCCATGCTGGAAAGCCGCTACGGTGTGGACGGAAAAGGAGGGCTTCCCGACCAGCTTGAGCGCATCGCGTCTCAGCTTGCGGAGGAATACTGGCGGGACTATAAGCGGGATATCCTCGCCATCGTTGACGATTCCTTTCTTTACGGGTATGATGAGTTCAACGTAGGAGCGGCCTTCCAAAGCGCCGCCGCCGTCAGCATCGCCTACTCGCTCATGTCCCGCTGCGGGCTTGAAGCGGACGACCGCTTCGAGCATGAGGATTTCCTGAGCATCTTCGATTTCAACACCCCGGAAGCCGCCGCCGAGCTGGGCACGGCGGTGAGCAGGATCAACGGAGAGGTGCTGCGGCAGATCGAAGTCACCATCAAGAATTACGAGCGCGAGAAACTCGCGGAAAGGAGCCATAGCCATGACAGAGCTGACCTACACCAAGAACGGGGACTACCTGATTCCCGACCTGACGCTGAGCGAGACGCCGGAGGACGCGAGACCCCTGGGCAAGTACGGGAGACTGCGCAGGAGCTACCTTCAGGAGCACAGACCGGGGCTGTACAGCCGTCTGGTGCTGTCGGAGAAGCTGTTCCCGCATCTGCGGGAGATCGACGAGACAGCGAACCGGAGGCTGGAGCAGATGATGCCGGAGCTGATGAAGTCGGCGGGCGTGACGGAGGAGCTGAAAGCCCGCGACCAGATGAAATGGGTGGGGCTGATGAACAGCCTGAAAGCGCAGGCCGAGGAGATCATTCTCAGCGAGCTGGTGTACAACTGACCAATGACGCGCCGGAAGCGGAACCGGCGCAGCCTCCGATACCGCAGGCATACCAACTGAGCCTGTTCCCCACGGAGGAAGAGCAAATCGCATATATCGCAGAAGCGGAGAGCTACACGCCCTCCGCTTTTTCCATGTCCATCCCGCAGTCGGATATCGACCACATTCTGCGCATGGAGGGCAACGCCGATTATGCTCGCATGAAGATCGCCACGGAGTTCTCCAAGGGCAAGAGCGTGGAAGAAATCGCGGCGTTTCTTCAAAGCAGCTTCCACGGCGGCAACGGCATCGTCACCGAAAACGGCAGATATTCCGCCTGGTATGCCAACGACGGCATCCACATCGCCAATGGGGACGCGGCAAGATACCTGACCTCCGCAAAGGTCGTAAGCTGGCAGGAGGCGGCGGAGCGCATCGGACAGCTTTTGGAGCAGGGCGAATACGCCGCCAACGTAGAGCTTGCGGAAGCGCCGGGACACGAGCGCACGAAGCTGGCGCAGTCTATCTGGTATCTACGGCAGGATTTAAGCGAAAAGGCGCGGGCGCAGGGCTATCTCTCCTGCCTGTCGGATATGCGGGGCGGCGGTTTCCCGGAGGAAACGGCGCGGCTTGCCGAGCGGCTGACAGACCCTGCGTTCCGTGAAGTCCTCATGGATGATTTTTCACAGCTCCGATCCGACTACCGGGAGGACAGGAGCCTGCTGCGCTTCCATTACCACAAGCCGGACAAAATCGAGCAGGGTTTGCGGGAGCTGTCCCTGCCCCGCAGGGAGTACCGCACCGAAATGGCAGAAATCCCCGCCGTGCAGCGGTTCATTACGGAGGACGAGATCGCCGCGACCCTGACCCGCGGCAGCAATATTGAAGGGAGCAAGGGGCGTATCTACGCCTATTTCAAAGAGAAACACAGCCCCAGGGAGCAGGCGGATTTCCTGAAAGATGAATACGGCATTGGGGGACGCTCCCACGCGGTATCCGGCGCATCCCACAGCGGTGAGGATCACAGCGGCAAGGGCGTCAGCCTGAAAAAACAGGACTGCCCGGAAATTCAACTGAACTGGGCGAACGTCGCCAAGCGTATCTCCGAGCTGATCCGCAAAGACCGTTTCCTGACGCTGGAGGAAAAGGCGCGCTTTGAGCAGCTTCAGCGGCAGACCGCAGCGCGAAGCGCAGCATGGAATGACTACAACGCCGTAAAGGAAGCCCACCCGGACGACCTCGTGCTGTTTCAGGTGGGGGATTTCTTTGAGCTGTATGGCGAGGATGCAAAACAGGCGTCGGATCTGCTGAATATGAACCTGACCTCCCGCAGTATCCCCGGTGCTGGCCGTGTGGAGATGTGCGGTGTACCATCGCACAATTTAGAGATGTATGTGGAGAAATTGCGCGATAAGTATGATGTGACGATTGCCGAAGCGCCGGACTTTAGAGGTGAGCGCCGCGTCTATACCCTGTGTTCCGTTGACCATGAAGCGGAGGCCGCCATCGACGCGCAGGAAGCGGAGTTCGGTGCAGATGGCACAAGGGTATTCCGCGACCCCGCCGCAGAGCAAGCGCAGCCCACGGTGCAGGAACGTTTGGAGCATTACAGGCCGGTGGTGATGGCAGCGG
>OGRA01002521.1_pt1 | contig 15269 bp, 8 predicted proteins | sample 1553351 | NCBI WGS metagenome assembly OGRA01 (sample SAMEA2580056, study PRJEB22360) | human gut metagenome | biome: human gut; feature: human-associated habitat; material: faeces | place: Denmark | collected 2008/2010
ATGCGGAGGATTTCCTCCGCATACCGGCCCGGCGTGTTTGCGCTCGGCGCATGGGAAAAAGGCCATCCTACGAATACGACACGCTAAGTCGGGAATGGTGAGAGATACCGATACGTATTATGAATACAAAACACCTATTTATAAATTTATTGCTTATGAAAACAATTTTACGAGGAATTAGTATGAGGTTGTCGCTCATCGCGATGGTCTTGTGTTTATGCGCCGCATGGCCGGGGCATGGACTGGCTTGGGGTATGGCCGGGTCGGCGAGCCTGGCGGGGATGACACCCGGGGCTCCGCAGAGCCAGGCGGAAGGGGAGGTACGGTTTACCAGTACTCTGGATCCTGTAGCTTATTGCTTTATCTACGAGTGGAATCCGGTGGCTACTTGGAGCTTAAATTTCAATATCGAGAACTTCACGAAAGGCATGGCTATACGTGTACAGCTGGTGAACACCGCTAATCCGGACGGGGTAGAGTTCCGCTTTGAGGATTCTGAGCCGGCGCAAACGTTAGACAATGGCGGCTTTTGGATACCAGACGAGAAGTTGACGGACTATGGATATAGCGTTGGGCTTCGTCTGCAAATGAATAGCTCGAAGGGGTGCGAGGCTGGCTATACCGTGAAAGTGTACAGCTCGCAAGACATAAGCACGGCTGCTTTGGCCTCTACCGGGCAGACGATACGGTTTATGCTGAGTGATAAGGCTCCTGCTATGGGGGAGTTGTCGCGTACATCCGGCGATCTGAACGAGGATATCCCTTTTGCGATCAACGTGACGAAGGCGGGTTTCCTGCAGGGGCAACACGCTAAGATGAAGATTTATCTGAATGGCCCTTCTGAAGGCTTGACCCTTTCCGGGCAGAACCTAAGTAAAGAGACAGGTCTATATAATGAGCCCATATACGTATTAGATATCCCTTCCTTCTCCGCTACGCAATTCACGTTGATGGCTCACGCCACGGAGGAATGGAACGGAACGGTTCAAGTGGATATTTGTGATGCGGACGGCAATAGGGTAGGGTATGGTAGCCAAGCACCGTTCGCTTTCCCAACCAATAACTCGCAGGACGATATAGCCGCCTTGAAAGCGATCGCCGAGGCCAATCCGCTGAACTCGGACTTGCAGAACTTCATCTCCAGCAAGGATTACTTGAAAGACCGGACGCAGAGCGATGGCTACAACGTGGGCGTGACGTGGAACGCCGAGTCCCCGAGCCGGGTGAAAAGCTTCTTTATAAAGGATTATAGAACACATACGGTATCTGACATGAAGGATATAGGCTCGTTGAGTGGATTGGAAGACTTACGGTTGACTGGCACTCGGTTGAAATCTCTTGATCTGTCTGCTTTGACAAAGCTAAGGCAACTGAATATGGATGATAACGATTCGCTTACATGGTTCACGGTGAAGCTCCCGAGTCCATTACCTGAGTATTTCAATCTTTATGGTTCTACTAGGGTCATAGCCGGTACGCCAGTAGACGATTATAACGCTTATGCCGCGAAGGGCGAGGAGATCGATCTATCCGCTTACGCTACGGTGGGTGGCGTGAAATCGATCTACACTTGGTTCCTTAACGATCGAACTACTGGTAAACGGACGGAAGCGACCATGCCGATGGTCTCTGGCAAGGAGGGGGCTTTCGTGTTTAGCGGAAAGCCGGGCGAATATTATATATGTGAGATTACGAACTCGAATTACGACAATTGGCGTATGTATACGCCCCAGATCAAGGTAGCCCGTAACTCGGACAGCTACTCCCCCGCGGACATCGCCGGATTGAAGAAGCTGGCTACCGATAACCCGAATATCACCCAATTGCAGGAGTTCGTGGAAAGCAAGGGCTGGGAGCGCGAGAATTGGAACTCATATCAAGACGTGATCCGTACGGACTGGAACACCGACGAGGTCGGTCGCTTAACGCATCTGGCGATTGAGTTAGATTGGAACTCTAAGGATACGATCTCTCAATTAGACTTGAGCGCCTTCACTGAGTTGAAGTATTTCGAGTGCGAGGAATTTATGAATATAGAGAAGCTGGACGTATCGAAAAATACGAAACTGGAGCACTTGCATATATATAGCAGGAACTTTGCTTCACTTGACCTGTCCAAATGCCCGGAACTGCAATATTTTAGATTTGGAACATTATACATAGGCGAGGGAAGTTACCAGAACACGAAGCTAGCGACACTGAATCTTACCGGTTGTTCGAAGCTGACGGAGCTTTACCTTGAGCATTCGCCCTTGGCTTCGCTGGATATCTCATCCTTCAAGCAATTGAGCCGTCTGGAGATCGAGTACTGCCCGAACTTGAAGTTGCAAGGTTTCGATAAGGCTACGAGCTTGACCTATTTGGCCTTGCCGCATACAGAACAGTTCGCAGATCTGGTAAAGAACCTGCCGGCGTTTATCCGTCATCTATATCTGCAAAATACGGAGTATGAGCTTCCTTCCTCACAAGTAGGGAAGAATTTGGAGTCGTTGGGATTGCCGGGATACGTGGAGAGTCTCGATCTGGCTCAGTACCCGAACTTGAGTAACTTGAATGCGGATGGATCTCTTTTGAGATATTCTACGGTGAAGAACTACCGGCAGATAAATTATGAGGGTTGGGGACGCATAACGCTTACTTCCCCCTCTCATCCGGGAGATCCATACTGGTTCGAGAACGGCGATACGATCGATCTCTCCTCGGAGGCCGTGATCGATGGCATAGAGACCGTATTCCTATGGGTAAACGCCAAATATAGGACAGAGGAGAAAGAGGCATTGAAGCCGGTGCCAAACCGTCCGGGCGTATTTGTGCTGAACAGCAAGGAGGAAAAGTATGGAGACTACTATTGTAAGCTGATGAACCCGAAGTTCTGTGAAATCACGGAGATCAATGTACGTTCCGGTTGGCAGATCGAGACCTCACGTATCCATGTGGAGACCACCGTCCCCCAAGTATTCGCCGAGAGCGACGTGGCTACCTTGGCACGTATCGTAGACGCTTCCAACAACAAGGCATTGAGCGAGTGGTGGAGCAGCGACGCATGGAAGACAAACGAGGGCTCACTGTATGCGCAAGCCGTTTGGAACGACGAGAACCCGCGCCGCTTGATACATTTATATATGTATGAGATGGGCGAAAGCTTTACGAAGAAGGTAGATCTCGCTGCCTTGGATAAGCTGGAGATCTTGTCGTTGACAGGCAATAGGGTGGAGGAACTGACCTTGCCGAAGAACAATACGGTATTGCGTTCTTTGATGCTGGGTGGAAACTATTCTTTGAAATCTTTGATCGTATCCGAGTATCCATCGCTGGAGTATCTGGATGTGTCTAGTACGGACTTGACGGCTCTCGACTTGTCTAAGAACAAAAACTTGAAGGAGTTGTTCTTGAATTGGACGATGCTTGACGGGGTAGAGAACAGCGCTTCGGCTTCGGGCCTTGCCGCTCAATTAACCGCATATGGCTTGCCTATACCCACTACCCGGATCGATTTGGCGGACTTCCCGGCCTTGATGTCTTTCAATGCCGATGGTTCGTGCTTGGAGTTCGCTAACGTGGAGAACCCGCGGCAATTGGAGGCTGCCTTCGGTGTTGTTAGGTTGCCGGTAGGTGAGGTTCGTCCGGGAGGTTTCGTGGCTTATGGGGAGACAATCGATCTTTCCTCACAAAAGATGGTAGGTACATCCGCCTCTCGCTTTACTTGGGTATTCGACGGCGATACGATCGACCATACGGACAGCCGCTATACGATTACCGAAGACTTGACCCCGAATTATCAAATTGCTGGTCTTGTAACCAATCCATTATTCCCCGGCTGGACGGTTCAGTACGATGCGTGGGTTTACACCTGCGATGGCGATGCGAACCTCGACATGCTGGTAAACGTACAAGACGTGACCGCTACCGTAAGCTACATCTTGCGGGACAAGGATAACATGATCCCCAACTTCGGTTTTGCCGAGGCGGATGTGAACTATAATAATAATGTAGAGATCGCTGACGTAATCGGTATCGTCAACCTCATCCACGGCAAGCCGGTTACCAAGGCCAGTGCACTGCGTTCTGAGGCCGAGGTTCCCGTACAAATGGAGCTCGACGCTGATAACTTCTTGACGATGAATAGCCAAGTGCCGGTAGCCGGTATCTATCTGGAGTTGGTGGGAGCCATCGACGAGATCCCGTTGCTGGGCGATGCCGCCAAGTTCCTCCAGGCTTCCAGCTTGAACGGAGATACCTTGCGTGTGATAGCTTATAGCTTGGATGGCCGCACGATTCCTTCGGGCAAGAGCCGTATCCTGCGTATGCCGGCGGGCGTTACCTTGGTAGGGGCCTCCTTCTCCGACGCGAAGGCCAACAGCTTGAGGTCCGGTGGCGATGCGATCGTGACTTCCAACGCCCCGATCGAGGCGATCAGCCAATTGGCAGCCGTGTCCAACTATCCGAACCCGTTCCGTGGCAGCACGACCTTCCGTTATCAGTTGACGGAGGCGGCCGAATCCGTGACGATCCACGTATTCTCTGCGAATGGCGCTTTGGCCGCGGTATTGAACGGTCTGCCCGGCGAGGTGGGCGATAACCAATATTCGGCCACGCTAACCTTACCGGCGGGCGTTTACTACTACCGCTTGACGGCGAAGACAGGCCATGGTGTGAAGGCAAGTAATACTAACATCTTTATCTGTAAGTAAATTATGAAAGTGAATCATATAAAACAATTATTCGTAGCCCTCTTCCTGCTGTTATCGGCGGGAACGGCTACCGCCGCCCAGTGGAAATTGGCGAAGACGAACCTGAACGCCGCTGGCAGCAAGGATACGCTCACGCTCGAAGTATCCGATAATAACACCTTTAGTTTCTCCTCCTTCCAGGTGGATTTCACCCTACCCGAAGGTATCTTGCTGGATGGAACTCCGATCCTCGGCGAGTTGGCCGTTGATCATGCGCTTACGTGGAGCAAGCGCACCGATGGAAGCTTCCGCTGCGTGGTGTATAGCGCGGGAAACAACGAGATGAAAGCCCCGGAAGGCAACGTGCTCCGTATCCCGGTAGTCCTGACGGCCTCTTTTGAGGGAGGGACGTTTACGGCGAAGAACGGACTCCTGTCCAACAAGGCCTCCAATGGACAGCCGGTGACGGACTTGAGCGGGGTGGCCCTTACGGTGCATAAGGAGCTGAAACATCTGGTGGTGAACGTGTCGGGCTTGGAGCAAAAGGCCAACCCTGTGTCACCTGCAAAATTGGGTTATACGGTCATTCCTGCTAACAAGACCCTTAAGGAGGCTTACTTTACGGATGCGGATTGCACGAAACCCGCATCCGATGCGGACCGCAAGAAAGAGGGTATCCTGTATGTCAAGCTATCCTATGCGGGTGACACTGACTACGCTGAGTTCGAGGAGGTCTATGTCATGAGTCTGACGAGCAAGATCGCTATTGACGCACGTAAAATCACGAAGCCGCAAGCGACAGGTATCAAGGAGGGGCAATTGCTTTCAACCTCTTTACTGTCCGGTGGTAGCGTAAAGGATGAAGATGGATATACGATTGCCGGTACCTTCGTTTGGACGAACGGGAATGCGGTAATGCCGGCCGGGAAGCAAAGCTGTTCCGTCACTTTCTATCCGGATAACTCTTCTTATTACAATACAGCGGAGGTGTCCGTGGAGGTTGAGGTAACCCCTACGTATCTAGTCACCGCTACAGGGACAACAGGAGGTACCGTAAACGTATTGGGCAAGACCGAGGATGACGTGTACGTGAAGGGTCAAGAGATCTCCTTGGTAGCCCTGCCTCTGCCCAATTATAAGTTCGATAGTTGGTCGGTAACGGGCGCGAGCGAGACCTTGCCGGCGAATGATTCCATCTCTGTTAAGGCGGATAATAATAAGACCTATACGGCGAACTTCTCCCCGATCATGCATACGGTATCGATCGAGACGGCAGGCAACGGCAGTCTCTCTGTTAAGGCGGAAGATGCGGAGATTGCGTCTGGAGCTTCCCTGCGACAAGGTACGGTCTTGCAAATCGTGGCTACCCCGGACGTGAGCTCCCAGTTGAAATCATTGACTATAAACGGAGACTCGCTAAAGGGTAATAAGGTGACGCTAACAGGGGATTTGACGGTCAAAGCCGAATTTGGGCAAAAAGCGGGGGCACTTGTCACCATCAAAGATGTGGCGAACGGTTCTATCTTATTATATAAGGAAAATGGCAGTTTGATTGCTTCCGGCTCAACAGTTCCAATTGGTGATAAGGTGCGTGTGGTTGATCTTCCAGATGCCGGATATAGCTTGGGTGGCAGTGGTGTCACCTTATCAGGCGTGACCGGTTCTACTACGACGAACTTGTGGACCGTGACAGGCGATGTTACGGCTTCAGCTACTTTCGGTCCGAAGCCATATAATGTAGTAGCTTCTGCCGTAAGCAGCAATCCGAATGAGACTACCACCGGAAAGATTACCTTAGATAAATCCGGTGAGCAGTTTTATGGCACGGAAGTGCGTATAACCGGTATCGAAAAGAACGGAGCGAGACTGCTTTCCATCTTGGCGAACGGTAAGGAAATATCTCAAAATGATGTTTTGACCGTAACTGGCGACTTGACCGTGACAGCCGTATTCGACCATCTGGTGCCGATCAAGAGGGAATACATCTTTTGTCCGTATCAAGAATACTACTATAGTGGCGTATCCCGCCCCTTCATACCATTTGCTTCGCAGACCTATGCGGGCTTCTCATTCAATGTATCGTATATAGCCTCGGATAATAAAGAAGTTGGGAAAGCTATTGATGCTGGCAAGTATACGGTCGTGTTGAGGCGTGCTGAAGATGGTTTATATGAGGAATTTTATGAGAAGTATCCGGACCCAGAGCATCCGAATGAAGGGGAAGTAGGCTTGACAATTAAGAAGTCTAAGATTGCGGTAATGAAAGCACCCGAGGGTAATGGAAACCCGACAACCCGTCCAGCAGAAGGTACTGAGGTGAGTATTAATGTCGATCCTACTTATAATGTTTCCGGCGTGACAAAATACGTGATTAAGCCTAAGAGTGATGCGGCTAAGAAGAATTACGAAGGCACGGTTTACTATTATTCTACAAATGCCCCGGTAGAATTATCCTTTGGCACGTCCATCTGGCGTTCAGCGGAAGAGCCGAAAGGCTACGTGCATGTCACCAATGGCGGTATGTCATATCCTGAGACAGATGGAAAGGTCTCTATTCCGGCAGGTATAGAGGTGATGTTGGAGGCCGTGCCTCTTAAAGGCTATAAATTCTCCCATTGGAAAGATAACGGCGATACCAATCCTCAAAGAGAATATGTGGTAGAGAAAGGTGTTAGTGGTGTTGAACCTGTATTTGTCGGCAAGGATAATCTAGAGTTCAAGTTAGCCCAAACCTCTTCCGTATATAATGGTGCAGCGCAAACCGTATCCGTGACAGGTACGGGCAACGAGGCTTGCCAGATCACGTTCTTCTTTGATGAGGCCTGCACGCAACCGGCTGTCTTGAAGAATGCGGGTGATTATTATGTACGTATTTATCGTCCGGCTGATGCGGAGTATAATGAATATAAGACGGAAAAAGGATTGCGTTATACGATAGAGCAAGCTGAACTAGCAGAATCGAAGGTTACATGGCCTGCGGCTTCCGGTATCTTGTCCGGCCAAAAACTATCCGAGTCTGTTTTACAAGGCGGGCATGCGGGTATCGTTGCCGGAACATTCGCTTGGAGCAAACCGGAAACAGCGCCTACGTCCACCGGTCAGCAAGAGGTTACTTTTACGCCGACCGATCCGAATTATAAGCCGGTTAGTAGCAAGATAGAGGTGAAGGTTGTTTCCGCTACATCCTCTCCTACCACGGATCCGGAAACACCGGTCACCCCTGTAGACCCCGTAGATCCGGAGAACCCGGATAAACCGGATCAACCGGATACGCCAACCGGCATCGAGTCCATCGAGGAAGGCATGAGCCTGTATACGGCCAATCAATCTATCTTCGTGAATATGCCTCAGCAGGTAGCCTTGAAGGTAGTCGATGTGTCCGGCATCGTTCTTTACGAAGGTTCGATTCTTGGCAAGGCTGAGATCCCGGTAGGGCATGCCGGAGTCTACTTCGTCCGCTGCGAGGCCTTCGGCGATTCGTTCGTACGGAAAGTCGTGGTTCGCTGATTCTGCCAATGCCCATCGTAAGGTGCTTATGATGGGCATTGTAAACATCTTATACTGCCCATCGTAACAACCTTACGATGGGCAGTGTTATTTCGTAAGGTATACGATCGTTTGGCTTACGGTTTATAATAAATAATAAGTAAAAAACTTCGGATTATATTTGCTGGTCTCGAAAAAGGCCGTATCTTTGCAACGTTCAAACAAAAACAATAAAGACAAGAACAATGACACGCAACTTGCAAAATAGTCTCATTATTTCTCTAAACATTATTCTACTCTGGGAACGGGATAGGAAGTGAGACTGTATGCTTTGCGAGCATTACGATAGATGAAAGAGCCTTTCTCACTTCCTTGTGAGAGAGGCTTTTTTAGTTAGTATAGGATATTAGTAAATTAAGAATATAAGATTATGTCAGACAGATTATTTATTTTCGACACCACCTTACGTGATGGTGAACAGGTTCCGGGATGCCAGTTGAATACAGTGGAAAAGATTCAAGTAGCTAAGGCGTTGGAACAGCTAGGTGTTGATGTGATCGAGGCTGGTTTCCCTGTCTCCAGTCCCGGGGATTTTAAGAGTGTGGTTGAGATCTCAAAGGCCGTGACTTGGCCGACCATCTGTGCCTTGACCCGTGCGGTGGAGAAAGATATCGACGTGGCAGCCGAGGCGTTGAAATTCGCTAAGCGAGGACGTATTCATACGGGTATCGGTACTTCTGATTCTCATATCAAATACAAGTTTAACTCCACGAGAGAGGAGATTATAGAGCGTGCGATCGCCGCCACGAAATACGCTAAAAAGTACGTGGAGGACGTAGAATTCTACTGTGAGGATGCCGGGCGTACGGATAATGAATATCTGGCCCGTGTCGTGGAGGCCGTGATCAAGGCCGGGGCTACCGTAGTGAATATCCCGGATACGACAGGATATTGCTTGCCGGATGAGTACGGGGCGAAGATTAAGTATCTGATGGAACATGTGGATGGCGTACATAACGCTATTCTTTCCACTCATTGCCATAATGACTTGGGTATGGCTACCGCGAATACCGTACAAGGCGTGTTGAACGGAGCCCGTCAGGTGGAGGTAACCGTAAACGGTATCGGTGAGCGTGCGGGTAACACGTCATTGGAAGAAGTCGCCATGGTTTTCAAGAGCCATAAAGAACGTGATATCATCACCAATATCACGACGAATAAGATCTATAGTACGAGCCGTATGGTTTCTAGCTTGATGAATATGCCGGTACAACCGAATAAGGCTATTGTCGGACGTAACGCATTCGCTCACTCCTCCGGTATCCATCAAGATGGCGTTTTGAAGAATGCGCAAACCTACGAGATCATCGATCCGAAGGATGTGGGTATCGATGATAACGCGATCGTATTGACTGCTCGTAGCGGTCGTGCGGCGTTGAAGCATCGCCTGCATGTTTTAGGTGTGGATCTGGAGCAGGAGAAATTGGACAAGGTGTATGATGAGTTCTTGAAACTGGCCGATCGTAAGAAAGATATTAATGATGATGATGTTTTGATGTTGGTCGGAAAGGATCGTACGGCCACACACCGTATTAAATTGGAATATTTACAGGTAACTAGTGGTGTTGGAGTACAATCAGTCGCAAGTATTTGTTTAAATTTGTCGGGAGTAAGAAAATACGAGGCCGCGGCTGGTAACGGTCCGGTTGACGCAGGCATCAAGGCGGTGAAAAAAGCGATTAGTAATAGTGACATGACGATTCAGGAATTCTTGATTCAAGCCATTAATAAAGGTAGCGATGATACGGGCAAGGTACATATGCAGGTAGAGTATAACGGGGCTACCTATTATGGGTTCTCCGCGAATACCGATATTATCGCCGCTTCCGTGGAGGCTTTCGTGGACGCCATCAATAAGTTTATAGTAGACTAAAAATAGACAAGACAATGAGCAAGACATTATTTGAGAAAATCTGGGACAAACACGTGGTGGACACGTTGCCCGACGGAACCATACAATTGTATATCGACCGTCTGTATTGTCATGAGGTGACTAGCCCGCAGGCTTTCGCCGGATTACGTGCACGTGGATTGAAGCCCTTCCGTCCCGCGCAGATCACTTGTATGCCGGACCACAATATCCCGACATTGAACCAAGATAAGCCTATCGAGGACCCTATATCCAAGAATCAAGTGGATACCTTGGAAGAGAACGCGAAGTATTTCGGCTTGACGTATTACGGTCTTCAACATCCGAAGAATGGTATCATCCATGTGGTAGGTCCGGAGACAGGCTTGACGCAGCCGGGTATGACGATCGTTTGTGGCGACTCCCATACTTCTACGCACGGTGCCATGGGCGCTATCGCCTTCGGTATCGGTACGAGCGAGGTGGAGATGACCTTGGCTACCCAATGTATCATGCAGCGTAAGCCGAAAACGATGCGTATCACGATCGATGGTGTACGCAAACCGGGCGTTACGGCGAAGGACTTTGCTTTATACATTATTAGTAAGATGAGTACCAGCGGTGCTACGGGCTATTTCGTAGAGTACGCTGGCGAGGCGATTCGTAATACGACCATGGAGGAACGTTTGACAATCTGTAACCTTTCGATCGAGATGGGTGCCCGTGGCGGTATGATCGCTCCGGATGATGTTACTTTCGATTATTTGAAAGACCGTGAGTTTGCCCCGAGAGGCGAGGAATGGGAGCGGAAGGTGAGCGAGTGGCGTCAGCTATATAGTGATCCGGACGCTAAGTTCGATAAGGAGATCGTTTTCCACGCCGAGGATATCGACCCGATGGTTACGTACGGTACGAACCCGGGCATGGGTATGAGTATCAGCAAAGATATTCCCTCCTTAGAAAGCGTGCCCGAGGCAGGCCGTATCTCTTATAAGAAGTCTTTGGATTATATGGGCTTCAAGGCAGGCGAGTCTATGTTGGGTAAGAAAGTGGATTATGTCTTTTTAGGTAGCTGTACGAATGGCCGTATCGAGGATTTCCGTGCTTTCGCCTCTTTGGTGAAAGGAAAGAAGAAAGCGGATGATGTAACGGTTTGGCTGGTTCCCGGCAGTTGGCAGGTAGAGCGGGAGATTCGTGCCGAGGGGATCGATAAGGTTTTGGCCGAGGCCGGCTTCGTCCTTCGTCAACCGGGATGTTCCGCTTGTCTGGCGATGAATGAGGATAAGGTTCCGGCGGGTAAATATGCGGTCTCCACTTCCAACCGTAATTTCGAGGGCCGCCAAGGACCGGGTGCTCGCACCATCTTGGCGGGGCCGCTTGTGGCCGGCGCCGCCGCTGTGACAGGTAAGATCACGGATCCGAGAGAACTGATGTAAAGACTAATCTAATAAAGTAGCATAAGATGAAAACAAAATTCAATATAATCACAAGCACTTGCGTGCCTCTTCCTTTAGAGAACGTGGATACCGACCAGATTATCCCAGCCCGCTTTCTGAAAGCGACTACCAAGGAAGGGTTCGGCGAGAACTTATTCCGGGATTGGCGATATGATAAGGAAGGTAATAAGATCGAATCATTCGTCTTGAACGATCCTACGTATAGCGGAAAGATATTGGTAGCGGGAAAGAACTTCGGTTCCGGTTCCAGCCGTGAGCATGCGGCTTGGGCGATCGCCGATTACGGTTTCCGTGTCGTGGTCTCCAGTTTCTTCGCCGATATCCATAAAAACAACGAGTTGAACAACTTCGTGCTGCCGGTTGTTGTGACTGAAGAGTTCCTCGCTGAATTGTTCGATTCGATTTACAAGGACCCGAAAACTGAGGTCGAGGTAAATCTACCGGAGCAAACGATCACGAACAAGGCTACGGGCAAAAGCGAGCATTTCGAGATCAACGCCTATAAAAAGGATTGCCTGATCAACGGATTGGACGATATCGACTATTTACTGGCAAATAAATCAAAGATAGAAGCCTTCGAGGCAGCACGCTGATTATGATAGAAATAATGGATACAACCCTCAGAGATGGGGAGCAAACTTCGGGCGTCTCCTTCGCCGCTCACGAGAAGCTCAGCATAGCGCAAGTGCTGCTGAGCGACTTAGGCGTGAACCGGGTGGAGATCGCCTCCGCCCGTGTGTCGGACGGAGAGTTTGAGGCCGTGAAGCGTGTAGCCGCTTGGGCCGCCCGTTCCGGGAACCTAGACAAATTGGAGGTCTTGGGTTTCGTGGATGGTACGGTCTCTCTCGACTGGATTGAATCCGCAGGTTGCCGTGTCGTGAACTTGCTTTGCAAGGGCTCTTATAAGCATGTCACCGAACAGCTTCGAAAGACTCCCGAGCAACACGTTGACGATATTCGTACGGTCGTATTGGAAGCGGCGAAACGGAAGATCGACGTGAATATCTATTTGGAGGACTGGTCGAACGGTATTAAGCATTCCCCGGATTACGTATTCTTGGTAATCGATGCGTTGAAAGGACTTCCGATCTGCCGTTTCATGCTCCCGGATACCTTGGGAGTCTTGAATCCCGGAAATACCTACGAGTATTGCAAGATGATGGTGGACCGCTACCCGGATTTACGGTTTGACTTCCACGCGCATAACGACTATGATCTTGCCGTAGCGAATGTATATTCCGCCATCCGTGCGGGTATCAAGGGAATCCATACGACCGTGAACGGTTTGGGAGAGCGTGCGGGTAACGCTCCTTTGAGTAGCGTACTTGCCGTTATCAAGGACCAGTTGGGAGAGGAGACGAGCTTGAGGGAGGAAAAGATAAACAAGGCTAGCCGTTTGGTTGAGACCTACTCCGGGGTGCATATCCCGCCCAATAAGCCGATCATCGGAGAGCATGTGTTTACGCAATGCGCCGGTGTCCATGCGGACGGCGATAGCAAGAACAACCTGTATTGCAACGACCTGCTCCCCGAGCGTTTCGGACGGGTTCGCGAGTACGCCTTGGGCAAGACCTCCGGAAAAGCGAATATCCGCAAGAATCTGGAAGCGCTCGGTATCGACATGGATGAGGGCTCGATGCGTAAGGTCACGGAACGGATCATTGAGTTAGGGGATAAGAAAGAAATGGTTACCCCGGAGGATCTTCCTTATATTATCAGCGATGTGCTTCATCATGATAATGCGCTGGAGGATCAGAAAATACGGATCTTGAACTATTCCTTATCCTTGGCCCAAGGGCTGAAACCGGTGGCTACCTTGAAGATCGAGATCAATGGCGAGGCTTACGAGGAATCGGCTTCCGGTGATGGCCAATACGACGCTTTCGTTCGTGCCCTACGCCGGATTTATTCCCGTTTGAACCGCCCGTTCCCGATGTTGACGAACTATTCGGTATCCATCCCGCCGGGAGGACGTACGGATGCGTTTGTGCAGACGGTCATCAGCTGGAATTATGCCGGGGTCGATTTCAAGACTCGTGGTCTGGACGCTGACCAGACTGAGGCGGCGATCAAGGCGACATTGAAGATGCTGAACAAGATAGAGGATTAATAATTAAAAAGGTAAAGGGTATGAAAAAGTTGACTATCGCGCTTGTAGCGCACGACAATCGTAAGGCGGAAATGGTAGAATGGGCGGTACATAACGCTGAGTTCTTGTCTCACCACCATATTGTTTGTACGGGTACGACCGGAAATTTGGTTCGTAAAGCTCTCGAGGAAAAAGGGGTGAATGCGGATATTGCTTGCATGCATTCCGGTCCGATGGGAGGCGATGCTGAGATTGCCGCTATGGTTGTCCGTAAGGAGATCGATTTGGCGGTCTTTTTGATAGACGACTTGAATCCGCAACCGCACGAGGCCGACATCCAGATGTTGCTTCGTCAGTGCCGTGTTCATAACGTACCTATCGCTTGTAACCGTTATAGCGCCGACTTGATGATTACAAGTACCCTGTGGGATGATGACACGTATTTCCCCACGGAGCCTAAGTATGTACATTTTAACAGAGAATAATAACAAACATTTACGATGAAACTGAATATAGCAGTACTTCCCGGAGACGGGATCGGACCAGAGATTTCCGTGCAAGGCGTGGAAGTAATGAGTGCCGTTTGTGAGAAATTCGGACATGAGGTTCACTATGAGTATGCCCTTTGTGGCGCTGACGCGATCGATAAGGTAGGCGATCCTTTCCCGGAGGAGACCTATCGGATTTGTAAGGATGCCGACGCTGTTCTTTTCTCGGCTGTGGGCGATCCTAAGTTTGATAATGATCCGACAGCGAAAGTACGCCCGGAGCAAGGTCTTTTGGCGATGCGTAAGAAGTTGGGCCTGTTCGCTAATATCCGTCCGGTGCAGACCTTCAAATGCCTATTGCATAAATCGCCGTTGCGTGCCGAATTGGTGGATGGCGCGGATTTCTTATGTATCCGTGAGTTGACCGGTGGTATGTATTTCGGTGAGAAATATCAAGACAACGATAAGGCATACGATACGAATATGTATACCCGCCCGGAAATCGAGCGTATCTTGAAAGTGGGCTTCGAGTATGCGATGAAACGGAATAAGCACCTGACGGTTGTTGACAAGGCGAACGTACTTGCCTCTTCCCGTCTATGGCGCCAGATCGCTCAAGAGATGGCTCCTAGCTATCCGGAAGTAACGACAGACTATATGTATGTGGACAACGCCGCTATGCGTATGATCCAAGAGCCGAAATTCTTCGACGTGATGGTAACCGAGAATACGTTTGGTGATATCTTGACGGATGAGGGTTCTTGCATCAGCGGCTCTATGGGCTTGCTGCCTTCCGCTTCTACCGGAGAGAGCACGCCGGTTTTCGAGCCGATTCATGGCTCTTGGCCGCAGGCGAAAGGGCTGAATATTGCGAACCCCTTGGCGCAAATTCTTTCAGTAGCGATGTTATTCGAGTATTTCGACCTCAAAGAAGAGGGAGCCTTGATCCGTGAAGCCGTAGACGCTTCCCTCGATGCGAATGTCCGTACGCCGGAAATCCAAGTGGAAGGTGGAGCGAAATATGGAACGAAAGAAGTGGGTAGTTGGGTTGTCAATTATATCACGGAAAAGTAGTATAAATGGGCCGATTTCGCACCAGTAGTGGCGCAGGCTCACACGTATAGTGGCATCGGCTCACGCGAGTAGTGGCGTAGGCCAATACCACTACTC
>OGRA01002548.1_pt1 | contig 15115 bp, 9 predicted proteins | sample 1553351 | NCBI WGS metagenome assembly OGRA01 (sample SAMEA2580056, study PRJEB22360) | human gut metagenome | biome: human gut; feature: human-associated habitat; material: faeces | place: Denmark | collected 2008/2010
CCGGATACATCCCGGCCGGCCGCTCTCTCTGGAGGGGGCGCACTGCTTCGGTCACAACCGCCACAGCATCGGCATCTGCTACGAAGGGGGACTGGACGGCAAAGGCCTCCCCGCAGACACTCGCACGCCTGCCCAGAAGGCTGCCCTCACGCAGTTGTTGCAAGAGCTGGGCCGCCACTTCCCGGCAGCTCTCACCGTAGGACACCGCGACTTGAACCCCCAAAAGGCCTGTCCTTCGTTCGACGCAGCGAAAGAATACAAAAAAGACGCACCCCGTGGGAGGCCCTGAGGCCTCCGCGGGAATGCGTCTCGTTTACGCGGTGTTGTTATTGTGCGCGTTTTCCGTTATTCTTAAATAGCCGGATCAACAGGCTCGACTTTCAGCGGTTCCAGATTATCTTCTGCCCCCGGATAACCTATATTCTGATTGATCACGCCACCAGTATTGCTGGTAATAGCTGTTTCGGGAACCGGCCACAAGACGTGATGCACACTCATGCGATATTCGCCGTTCGGAATTTTAACTCCTTTGTTGAAGAAGTTGTTATGAACCATCACCCAGTCGAAATAGAAGTTTACGCCGGCATCTTTGCAGTTCGTTCCGACACCACCCGGTCCTGAGAAATTATCCAACTTATAGACACGTCCACCCAATGCTTCACAGGGTTTTCCGGTTTTAGCATACAAGTAGGAAATACGAACAAGTTCAACATGACGGTTCTCTTCGTAATACAATTCACGGGCACGTTCGGCCAACACTTCGGCAATACCGATATTTCCACTCAGCGGTTCAGCGCCCGCACGTGCACGAACCACGTTTAACATAGCAGCTTCGTTAGTCGCATCACCTTTCCAATAATAACATTCCGCCATCATCAGATAGACTTCGGCAGAACGATAGACATACCACGGTGTTTCACCTCCCTGAAGATCCTGCGTCTTCGTAGGATCCGGAACAAACACTTTGTAATGCGGCCACATATACCAGCAACGGATCGAATCGGCAACAGACAAATCGACAGGACGAATCAAATTTTGACCGTAATAGGGATTGTTTGTTTTTTTCAATCCAGGGTCGTTGTAACGCAAATCTTCCATCCGTCTCCAGCTATCGTGGTTGAAAGGACCGCGCAAATCGTTTTTCTCTTTTTCCCCCCAGATTTCATACTGATAATAGTTCGTCGGACGGCACGTACCGATACCACGTCCATATTTCGTATCATTATCAATTTCTGTATTTTTATCAGCTTCATCTGGTGCAATAGCTGTACCCGTCTTTCCGTCCGGTGTCTTAATCGCTCCCCCCTTCGCCCAATATGGCAATGCATTACGCATTGTATAGATACGGTTATCCTTATCCAGCGGTGTTGTTGTAGGATGAGCGACCACATACATGATACCCTCGGTGTTACTCATATCAATTTTTGCCTCCACACTGTGCAAGTCATGCATTAAATTGGTGTTCGGCTTCGTCTGGTTGCCCGTGAAACGCCCTGTCATCAACGGATGACGCCCGACTACTTCTTTCCCAACCGCTATGGCTCTATCAAAATCACCAACAGCCATGCATATCTTCATTAGCAAAACGCCACAAGCATCCTTATTAGCTCGTCCGCGAGGTTGAACCTCTGGAACCCATTGATAGGCGAACTCCAAATCTTTCTTACATTGCTCCAAGATGCTCCACCGATCGTAGCTATAGAAGTCCAACTTCGGCTCGGTGATTTCTTTGTCCAAATAAGGGACATCGCCAAATTGATGCGTCAACTTATAGTAGCGATAAGCTCTCTGAAAATAGGCGGCTCCCAACACAGCATTCCTCTCTGCTTCATCTTTATACTCGGCACCATCCAAACGACTAATGGCTATATTAGCATATTTGATTCCTTTGAATCCCTCTTCCCAATACCATTTGTTTTTACCTTTCATGTCGTTTTTCGTACGGGAAGGTAACATTTCGTTATCCAAATCAACCAAAGAACCACTTTCATCTGTTTTTCCATGGACTGCGATATCGGTCAAATACATTTCCGTCAAAATCGGAGCACCATCACCAAAAAACTCATGGCGCATATTACGTTCACAGGCTGTCAAAGCTGCATAAAGTCCAGCAGCATCCACATATGTATTTTCAGGTGAATAGAAAGAAAGGGGCTTCGGATCCAACCAATCACTACATGAATTTAACATTGGAAGGACTGCCAGCGCCAAAATCATACACTTTTTCTTATTCATATTCTTCTACGTTTATCAATTTAATTACAAAGTAAAGTTCACACCAAAATTCACAGTGCGCAAAGTTGTATCACCACCTTCCGGATCACCAAAATCCCAACCGGTAATCACAAACGGATTGCGGACGGCCAAAGAGAAACGCATATTTTGCACAGAAAACTTTTTCAGCAGATTATTAGGCACACTATATGAAAGCGTAATATTCTCCATACGGACAAATGTTTTCTTCACATAATTGTTTCCTTTATTGGTAGAACCAATACGTGCATAGTCATCCGTCGGGTTGTCTTTGGTCCAACGTGGAATATCGACAATCGTGTAACGGTCATACATCCCCCCTGTATTAGCAGCCCGGTTGAACGTACCATATTGCCCTATATGCGAATACATCATAAATGAAAGGCTCAAATTCTTGAAGAATACAAATTCATTACGCCAAGACCACACATAGCGGGGAGTTTTATAACCTTGAAAAGTTTTATCTTTCGTATCCAAAACTCCGTCTCCATTTTGGTCGACATATTTAAAGTCTCCAGGTTTGTTTCCGTACTTGGAAGCTTCCTCCTCTTCTCCTAACTGCCAAACACCATCACGTTCGTAATCCCAAATCTGCTCTGTATCATGGCCTATAAACCACTGGTTTTCATAATCATCGGCTTCTTTATATCCGATTACGTTACCCGCTTCATCCTTCACTTCCTCGACATCACCGTAAAGATGCTTGATCTTACGACGATTAAAAGAGAACGTTCCGGTCGAATTCCATGAAAAATTGTCACGATTGATCAAATTGGCGTTTAACGAAAGCTCAAAACCTCGATTTGTCAAAGCTCCTAAATTGGCCATTACACTTGCATATCCCAAGATGGAAGGTAGTGAACGGTTAACCAGCAAATCGTTTGATTCAGCCATATAAGTTTCCATACTACCACTCAATTTATCACCAAACAAAGAGAAGTCCAAACCTATATTGTAAGAAGCCGTACGCTCCCATTTTAACGAACTGTTCGGCATACGATTGATATATACCTGAGATGTCAGATATACATTTCCGTTTGGATCAACATAAGTATAAGCACCGGAATTCAATTGTGCCAATGCTTCATATTGGCCAATATCACGGTTACCGTTCTGTCCCCAAGAAAAACGCAGTTTACCATAATTCAACCAATCAGAAATTTTTTCCATGAATTTTTCGGACGTGAATACCCAACCCAAAGCAACAGCCGGAAATACAGCATGCGGATTCATACTCCCGAATGCAGAATAACCGTCACGACGCACAGAAGCAGTCAGCATATACTTGTCCTTGAATGAGTAAAACAGACGTCCCATCAAAGCATCTCCGGTTTTATATGTATCTTCGCTAGAAACGGAAGGAGCAGTACCGGCACCAATATTATGAAAGCCTAATATGTCACTCGGAGAATAAAGTTTATTCTGGGCTACGGTTTTCCACCATTGACCTTTTTCGGCATTCTGCAAAAAAGTGGCTTCAACTCGATGATCTTCACCGAATTCTTTCTTCCAACGAAGAATATTATCAACCTGCCAATTAAATGTTTTTTCATTTTTACGCTCTGAACGACCTCCATCTCCAGCCCATTCCGGATGTTCTGCTGACTCATGATTCATATATTCATACCAGTGATAACGAGGCGTAAAGTTCATCTGATATTCGAATCCAAACGGAAGTTTTACGATTGCATACAGATTGGCATTCAAATCATGGTGAATGTCACGTCTGTCACGATACAAGTTATCGAAGAACGGATTCTTTGTATTATTATCTCCAGACGGATACATACGATAAGGACTGTCAAGAATATCAATATCATTTGTGGTAAATGGTGAGTTATGTTCGCGCTGCTCCACATCAGCAGCCAAATAACCACCTAAGCGAGTCGCGAACTGAGCGTTCAAACCCACTGTCAAGAAAGAAGTCACTTTGGATTCCAAGTTCAAACGGGTACGCAAATTACGATAACGATCTCCCACTTTTACACCTTCTCTATCAGCATATCCCATTGACCAATAATAACTGAAATCTTCTTTACGATTGGAAAGGCTGACCGTATAATCCTGTTGTAGACCAGTCTGATAAACAATATCATCCCAATCAGTCTCCACTCCATTCAAATAGTTTTCGATTTCAATCGTTTTAAAATTCAAACGGGTCAACCATTTATTAATCATAGTTTTTTCATCAGGCAATGCAGAAACAGGTGTCTGTTGGTCATAATTATACCAAGCCAACGGATCTATGCCTGCTGCTGCTAAATTTCTCGGATCAGCAAACTTTCCCGGCTGTGCAACCATTTCGGCTTCAGTCATCAAACTTTCACCATATTCCTGTCTGAATTTGATAAAACCGGCACCATCTACTGTTTTAGGTAAACGAGCATTGCTTACCATACCAACATTAGCATTAAATGAAATAACCGGCTTACCCGTTTTACCTTTTTTAGTTGTAATGGCTACTACACCATTAGCAGCCTTGGCACCATAAACAGCAACCGAACTGGCATCTTTCAAAACATCGATACTTTCAATATCCATCGGGTTGATGTCCTGCAACGAACCATCATAGATCACACCGTCAAGAACCAGCAAAGGTGAAGAACCTGCTTTCAAAGAGTTCTTACCACGAACTTGCAGATCAGCTGTGCCAGCAGCATCAGTCGACATTGAAATTGATAAACCGGCAGCACTAGCACGTAACAAATCTTGAACTGAACGAGGCGCTTCAACCTCCATCTTCTCCGCTTTCACACGCGAGATCGCCCCCGTCAAGTCCTTCTTCTTGGCCGTGCCGTAACCGATCACAACCACTTCTTCCAGCTCTTCCGTGTCTTCTTTCATCGTCACGTTGAGCGTTTTCTGATTCCCAACCGGAATCTCTTGGGAGATATAACCGATGTAAGAGAACACTAGGATGGTTTTGCCCCCTTTTACAGAAACACTGTACTTACCATCCACATCCGTGATGGAACCATTGGTCGTCCCCTTTTCCATCACGTTCACGCCAATCAGAGGTTCACCCGACTGGTCTTTTACGACACCGGTAATCGTCACATTCTGAGCAAAAGACTGGGTAACAAACAGCCCTAACAGAATTGAAATCAAACCGAATCGTAGCAAAAAATTCAATTTACACTTTTGCATTTTGATTTTAGGTAATATATTAGACATAAAAAATCACAACAAAAAATTCCACTAAGACATTAACTGTCTGCAGAAAACCAAAAGGAAATATTTGAGAATAAAAACAAAGACATCATGATATTACATTTAATTCTTACTTCAGTTCTTAAGGAACTGTGGTGTGATAAATCGTTTTTTTTGTGTTTAAATAAAAAATTAAGTTTGCATTTTCTAAATAAAGTGTGTATGTTTGCGGCCACAAACAACAAAAACTTGAGTGAGTGTTAATTTTTTATCTACAAATACCACAGTTCCTTAAGAACTATAGAATAATAAAGGCCTATAACATTTCATGCATAACCCGTCATATCTTTCACATGACGGCAAATGTCTAAACTGACGTATTGTCACACTTCCTGCCACCTGAACTTTTACAAACCTATCCTTGTTACTTTGGCATACGATTTGTAGAACAGTTAATGCAGCTCGAAAGAGAAAAGCAAGTACAGGAAAATAATAACAATTAAAATAATAGAAAATTATGGGAAAAATTATCGGAATCGACTTAGGAACAACCAACTCTTGTGTTGCCGTACTGGAAGGTAACGAACCGGTTGTAATTGCAAACAGCGAAGGTAAAAGAACGACTCCTTCAATCGTTGCATTCGTTGAAGGTGGTGAACGTAAGGTTGGTGATCCTGCAAAACGTCAGGCTATCACAAACCCGGAAAAAACAATATTCTCTATCAAACGTTTCATGGGTGAAACCTATGATCAGGTTCAGAAAGAAATTGGTCGAGTACCTTATAAAGTAGTCCGCGGTGACAACAACACACCACGTGTCGATATCGAAGGACGCCTTTATACTCCTCAGGAAATTTCTGCAATGGTACTTCAGAAGATGAAGAAAACAGCTGAAGACTATTTAGGACAGGAAGTAACGGAAGCCGTTATCACCGTTCCGGCATACTTTAGCGACGCACAACGTCAAGCGACTAAGGAAGCGGGTGAAATTGCAGGCTTGAACGTTCGCCGTATCGTAAACGAACCGACTGCCGCATCTTTGGCTTACGGTTTGGACAAAACGAACAAAGACATGAAGATCGCCGTATTCGACTTGGGTGGCGGTACATTCGATATTTCTATCTTGGAATTAGGAGACGGTGTGTTTGAAGTAAAATCCACAAACGGTGACACTCACTTGGGTGGTGACGACTTCGACCATGTGATCATCGACTGGTTGGCAGAAGAGTTCCTGCGCGAAGAAGGCGTCGACCTGCGTAAGGATCCGATGGCTTTGCAACGTTTGAAAGAAGCGGCCGAAAAAGCTAAGATCGAATTGTCAAGCACGACAAGCACGGAGATCAACCTGCCGTATATCATGCCGGTAAACGGTGTTCCAAAGCACTTGGTCAAGACACTGACACGTGCAAAATTCGAACAGCTTGCAGACAGTCTGATCCAGGCTTGTATCGAACCATGCCGTCAGTCTTTGAAAGATGCAGGTTTGAGCACTTCCGACATTGACGAAGTCATCCTCGTAGGTGGTTCGACACGTATTCCGGCTGTACAGGCCATCGTTGAGAAGTTCTTCGGCAAGGCTCCGTCAAAAGGTGTTAACCCGGACGAAGTGGTAGCTGTAGGTGCTGCTATCCAGGGGGGGGTATTGACAGGTGAAGTAAAAGACGTTCTGTTGCTCGATGTTACTCCGTTGTCACTGGGTATCGAAACAATGGGTGGTGTAATGACCAAGCTGATCGAAGCCAATACGACTATCCCTACCAAGAAGTCTGAAACATTCACGACTGCCGTTGACAACCAGCCTTCTGTAGAAATCCACGTATTGCAGGGCGAACGTTCACTGGCTAAAGACAACAAATCGATCGGCCGTTTCCACCTCGACGGAATTCCAGCCGCACAGCGTGGCGTTCCTCAGATCGAAGTTACTTTCGATATCGATGCAAACGGTATCTTGAACGTATCGGCTAAAGACAAAGGAACCGGCAAAGTACAGAGCATCCGTATCGAGGCTTCCAGCGGTTTGAGCGACGACGAAGTAAAACGTATGAAAGAAGAAGCTCAGGCTAATGCCGAAGCAGACAAGAAGGAAAAAGAACGCATCGACAAACTGAACCAGGCCGACAGCATGATCTTCCAGACCGAAAAACAGTTGAAGGATCTAGGCGACAAACTCCCGGCTGACAAGAAGGCTCCTATCGAAACAGCCCTGAACAAGCTGAAAGAAGCTCACAAGGCTCAGGATATCGCTGGTATCGATGCAGCTATGGCAGAACTGAACAGCGTATTCCAGGCAGCAAGCCAGGAAATGTACAATGCCCAGAACGCCCAAGGTGGCGCACAACCGGGTCCTGACTTCGGTCAGCAGGCTGGTGGCAACGCCGGCAACAACAAGCAGGATGGTGGTGTAACGGATGTTGACTTTGAGGAAGTGAAATAAACATATATTTTCACATAACACAAAAAAGCGATTGCCGGTTATTTCCGACAATCGCTTTTTTGTGTTCAAATCCGAAATCCTATCAGGGAAATATCACTTGATCTCAAACGCATCCGCGTCCTTCCATGCAGGAAACTTCCCCCTTAGATCTTCCAGGTCTGCACGGGTAAGCGTACATGTGCGAGTGACCTCCTCACGCTTGCCGGCATCCGCCAGCTTTTTCCCTTTCGGAGAGAAGATCATGGAATCGCCCCGGTAAACAAAGCCCTTACCGTCGATCCCTACCCGGTTCACCCCGCAGACATACGCCATATTTTCCATTGCACGTGCCTGGAGCAACGTCTTCCATACTTTTTTACGCGCCTCGGGCCAGTTGGCGACATAGATCAACAGATCGTATTCGTTGTCCACGTTCCGGCTCCAGACCGGGAAACGAAGATCATAGCAAACTTGCAAACAGATATTCCAGTCCTTATACCGTACGATCGTCCGTTTATCCCCGGCTGTGAAATGCTGGTCTTCGCCCGCCATCCGGAACAAATGCCGCTTGTCATACAAATAAGTTTCACCTTCGGGCGTGACGAAAAAAGCACGGTTGAAATATTTCCCGCCTTCTTTTGCAATGAAACTACCTGCCACAGCAAGCTTATATTTCTTCGCCCACCCCTTTATAGTAGGAATAGTAGGCCCATCCATCGTGTCGGCCAGCTTTTCCACATCCATAGAAAAACCCGTTGTAAACGTTTCCGGCAAAACGGCTATGTCCGTCTTACCGCTGACCCGCCGGAGCAGTTCTCCATAATAACCCAGATTTTCATCTCTGTCCTCCCAAATAATATGAGACTGGACCATACTGATACGCAAATTGTCTGCCATGATATTAAATTTGAACAAAGTTTTCCGGGTGACAAGCTGTCACTCCTCTGTAATGCTCACGGATATCACGGATATCTTTATCCGCATCACCCGTAGGATAGAATACCCCTTTAAAACCGGCCTCTTTCTTTTTGTAATCGAAATAAGCCATCAGGATAGGCACGTTGGCTTTCTGTGCGATATAGTAAAATCCCTTCTTCCAGTCATTCACCCGTTTGCGTGTACCTTCAGGAGTTACGGCCAGCTGGAATTCTTTCCGCCGATTGAACTGGCCAACCATCTGATCCGTCACCGAAGTCCGCTTACTGCGGTCAACAGGCACTCCGCCTAACCAGTCAAACAACAGGTTGAACGGAAAAAAGAACCATTCCTTTTTAATCAGGAAACTGGCGTTACGGCCAATCGAGGTATAAAACAGTTTTCCTACGATAAAATCCCAATTGCTGGTATGCGGAGCCACACATATCACACATTTAGGCACATCCTCCACTACCGGCCCAAGTTTCCAGCCGGCCAAGCGAAGAAGTGCCTTACTTATAGCTTTCTTCATTCTTTACTTTCTATTTGCTCAACTCTCCGATTTCAGTTGCTATTGCATTTATTTCCGTTTGCAGGTCCGCCCGCAATTTACAATAATATTCTTTCACCCGTTTCTTGTTTTCTTTTCCGTCCGGACGGTTGGCACGGCGAATAAATTCATCTTGCATATCAAGTACTCTCGCCATCACCACGTCGGCTTTCTCCGAATTGACACCCGGAAGATACAGCTTACAAAACAAAGCTTCCGAAAACAAATCGCCAGCCACATAGCTGATGTCTCTCTTTAAAATTCTTCTTTTAGCCATAGTTGTTTACATTAAAATATCTACAAATCTACATAATTCATTCATTAAACAAACCCTATAGTTGAAAAAAAGACAAAAATTCGTATCTTTGTCACCCTAAAATATCTGATTATAAACAAAATCGTTTATGGATAATACAACAACAACGCCAGAATATCTTTTCGAGAGCAGTTGGGAAGTATGTAATAAAGTTGGCGGTATCTATACCGTCCTTTCAACAAAAGCGCATACGTTGCAACGATCGTTTAAAGATAAGCTGATCTTTATAGGACCCGATGTGTGGACCGATACAAACGCTCCCGACTTTATTGAAGATGATGTTCTGTTTGCTGACTGGAAAACTTATACGAAGACCACAGAAAATCTGAAAGTGAAAGTAGGCCGATGGAATGTCCCGGGGACACCTCCCGTAATCTTAGTGGATTTCAAACCTTTCTTCAAAGAAAAAGATTCCTTTTTCTTCTCGATGTGGGAAAGTTTCCGCGTGGACTCGATCCATGCGTACGGTGACTACGACGAGTCTTGTATCTTCGCTTACGCGGTAGGTAAGGTCATCGAAAGTTTTTATCATTTTTACAAGCTGGAAAACAAAAAGGTTGCCGCTCTGTTCAATGAATGGATGCTGGGAATGGGTGCGCTCTACATCAAAAAACAACTCCCCGCCGTCGCAACGCTCTTCACGACACACGCCACATCTATCGGCCGTTCCATCGCCGGAAACAACAAAGCCCTGTATGCTTATATGGATGGCTACAACGGCGACCAGATGGCCGGGGAGCTGAATATGGAGGCGAAACATTCGTTGGAAAAACAGACAGCCTTGCATGTGGACTGCTTTACTACCGTGAGCGACATCACTGCCCGCGAGTGTAAACAATTGCTGGACAAAGCACCGGACATCGTCACGCCGAACGGCTTCGAGCCCAACTTCGTCCCGTCCGACAAAGAATACGACAAGAAGCGTATGGCAGCCCGCCGCGACCTGCTCAACGTCGCAGAGAAACTGCTCGGATGCCCCATCTCACCGGATGCTTTCCTGGTTTCAACCAGCGGTCGCTACGAATACCGCAATAAAGGTATCGACGTCTTTATCGAAGCAATGAACCGGGTACGCACTTCCGGCAGGCTCCAGCGCGAAGTCGTCGCCTTCATCATGGTTCCGGCTTGGGTACGCGATGCACGTGCAGACCTGAAAGAAGTCATCGACAAGAACATACGCACCACCTCCCCCATGCAAATGCCCTTCGTCACGCATTGGCTGAATCAGATGGAACAGGACAAGGTGCTGAACTATATCTCCCATGCCGGCTTCACCAATTCAGCGACCGACAAGCTGAAGATCATTTTTGTTCCTTGCTACCTGGACGGACGCGACGGTATCCTCAACAAACCCTACTACGATCTGCTGATCGGTATGGATGCGACCGTCTATCCCTCCTACTACGAACCCTGGGGATACACTCCGCTGGAAAGTATCGCATTCGGGATTCCGACCATTACCACCGATCTTGCAGGTTTCGGTCTATGGGCTAAGAAGCATGTGACAGGCAACAACATAAGTGAAGGCGTAGCCGTCGTGAACCGTGACGATTTTAATTATTTCGAAGTAGCAGATGCCATCACGTCTTCGATCCTGGCACTTGCAGGAAAGGACAAAAAGGAAACGGCAGAGATCCGGAAACGCAGTTTCTGCCTGGCTGCAAAAGCAGAATGGAGCAAATTCATTGTCTACTATGAAGAGGCTTTCAGAATCGCTTTGGAGCATGCAAGCAAAAGAAATAATTAAAATACGCTCATAATTAAACAGATAATCTCTATCTTTGCAACGTTTTAGGCAAAAAAGAGATGATACAATATTAAAATATAAATTGAAACATTTTAAACTTCACAATAATGAAAATCAAAGCGAATAACGCAAACAGCCCGATTTGGAAAGATGTTTATTCTCATTCTATGCTTCCCGAACAATTACAGCCGTTATACGAAATGGCTACAAACCTATGGTGGGTATGGAACCATGAAGGAGCCAAATTATTCGGTAAGATCGATTCTGAACTTTGGGCATCAACTGAAGGTAACCCAGTACTTTTACTTCAAAGTTTATCCTACAAACGTATTGAGGAAATCCTGGCAGATGATGTCCTGATGGCCGAAATCAAAGCTGTTTACTCAATATTCAAGGATTATGTAAATGTTAAGCCGGATCAGACAAAACCATCTGTTGCCTATTTCAGCATGGAATATGGTTTGACCAACGTGTTGAAAATCTATTCCGGCGGCCTGGGTGTACTGGCTGGTGACTATTTGAAAGAAGCCAGCGACAGCAACATCGACCTGACTGCAGTAGGTTTCTTGTATCGCTACGGTTACTTTACCCAGTCTCTGTCTATGGACGGACAACAGATTGCCAATTACGAACCGCAAAACTTCAACGCACTGCCCCTTACTCAGGTAATGCAGGCTAACGGCGAACCGATGGTATTGGAGGTTCCTTACCCCGGCCGCACCGTTTATGCGCACATCTGGAAAGTAAGCGTCGGACGCGTTCCTCTATATTTGATGGATACAGATATTCCCCAGAACAGCGAATGGGATCGCTCCATCACTCACCAGCTATATGGCGGCGATTGGGAAAACCGTATGAAACAGGAATATCTGCTGGGTATCGGTGGTATCCTGATGCTGAACAAATTAGGAATCAAGAAACAGATTTATCACTGCAACGAAGGACACGCAGCATTGATCAACGCGCAGCGTCTGGTAGACTTCATCCAGAACGACGGTCTGTCATTCAACCAAGCATTGGAAGTCGTACGCGCTTCCGCCCTATACACCATCCACACACCGGTTCCGGCTGGTCACGACTACTTCGATGAAGGCCTGTTCGGCCGTTATATGGGTGAATTCCCCGGCAAGTTAGGTATCAGCTGGCAGGAATTTATCGACATGGGACGTGAAAATCCAGGTTCCAACGAGAAGTTCTCCATGAGTGTATTCGCTTTGAACACTTGCCAGGAAGCAAACGGCGTAAGCTGGTTGCATGGAAAAGTATCCCAGCGCATGTTCGCTCCGGTATGGAAAGGCTACTTCCCCGATGAGCTGCACGTAGGATATGTGACCAACGGCGTACATATGCCGACTTGGGCTTCTACCGAATGGAAACGTTTCTTTGCAGAACATTTCGACAAGAAGTTCTTCAAAGACCAGTCCAACAAGAAATACTGGGAAGCGATCCAGAATGTTGCCGACGAAGAAATTTGGTCTATCCGCAAGACATTGAAGAACAAACTGATTACATATATCAAGAATCAATACAAGACAAACTGGCTGAAAAACCAAGGAGATCCTGCAAAGGTTGTCTCTATCCTGGACAAAATCAACCCGAACGCCTTGCTGATCGGTTTCGGCCGCCGTTTCGCAACTTACAAACGTGCCCACTTGCTGTTCACAGACCTGGACCGTCTGGCCAAGATCGTAAACAACGAACAATATCCGATCCAGTTCGTATTCACCGGTAAAGCCCACCCAACCGATGGTGGCGGACAGGGCTTGATCAAACATATTGTCGAGATTTCCCGCCGTCCGGAATTCTTAGGAAAGATCATCTTCCTGGAAAACTACGATATGCGTCTGGCTCGTCACCTGATCGCAGGTGTCGATGTTTGGTTGAACACTCCGACCCGCCCTCTGGAGGCATCCGGTACATCCGGCGAAAAAGCAGAGATGAACGGTGTCCTGAACTTCTCCGTATTGGACGGATGGTGGTATGAAGGTTATAAACAGGGTGCAGGTTGGGCATTGACCGACAAGCGTACTTACGAAAACCAGCAGTATCAGGATCAGCTGGATGCCGCTACTATCTACCACATACTGGAAACAGAGATTATCCCGACTTACTATGCAAGAAACAGCAAGGGCTACTCTCCCGAATGGATCCAGTACATCAAGAATTCGATGTCCGAAATCGCTCCCGACTATACGATGAAACGTATGTTGGACGACTATATCGACCGCTTCTACAACAAGTTGGCAACCCGTTCCGCTCACTTGCACGAAAACGGCTTTGCCGAAGCCAAAGCAATCGCTGCCTGGAAAGAAGAAGTGGCAGAACATTGGGATAGCTTCCAGGTAGAATCGTTTACATGCAGCCAGGACTTGGCTATCGACGGTCCGGTTGTCGGTAAAGAATATAACTTCAATCTGGTTATCGACCGCCATGAACTGAAAGGTATGTTGGGAGTAGAAATGGTTGTCACGAAAGAAAATCCGGATAACCATCAGTTGGAATTACTGGCAACAGAACAATTCAAGCTGATAAAAGAAGAAGGTTCCAAACTGTTCTTCGAACTGAAAACAGCTTCAAGCGAAGCAGGCCTTCACAAGATGGGCTTCCGCGTTTACCCTGTGAACAAAGAATTGCCTCATCGCATGGACTTCGCTTTCGTCCGCTGGATCCAGTTGTAATCAAGACAAGCAAAACAATAATTAAGAGAGAGGGTGTGCATGACACATCCTCTTTTTTTATGCAGATACTAAAGCTATGCTTTACAGTGGCTAACCCTATGAGTTACGAGCACTAACCAATAGGGTTACGGACACCGACCAATAGGGCCCCATACTGTCCGCTTGAAAGACAGAAAATCAAAAAAGGGAAGTCGCACGACAGGCAACTTCCCTTTTCAAGCTGATATAGATTTTTTTTAGGTTTAGAAAGCGTAATCCAAACTTAAGCCAAACACTTTATTGGTACGGCTATAGACATTCGTACCGGGGAGATTTGTACCGCAATAATTCTCCGATTTCTTTGTATAATCATGATAATTTGTCCACATATACCCCACATTCAATGCCATCTTTTCGCTCAGCATCACCTTGGCTCCAAAGCCCAACGAATAAGAGTCACAGGAGAAACTAACATCGCTTTGGAAATTATCAGACAAACCATAATCCGTAATTTGAGCGCCACCACTAATGGTCAATCTCTTGATCACGTCCCATTCAATACCAAATAGATACTCATTCGTACCTCTTTCCAATTCTTTCTGTTTTCCACCGGCCATGCCTGCTTTCTTGTCATCAAAGAAATGATACTCTACAGAAGCCTTCAACATGGGTAAAAACTGATAAGAGGCTGCCACCGAAAGCATGGAAGGAATATCGTTCGGCGTATTCACACCGTGCTTGTAAGGGCCGATCAAGTCTTCCGCACTATCAGGATAATCCAACTTCTTGGTATTGTTTTCGATGTTCAAGTTCGTCTTAAACTCATATTTAGCCCCGAAATTGAATTTACCGTATTTAACATCAACCCCCAAAACCGGTGTCAGCCCCCAACCTGTCTGATCGCAATCCAAAGCCAAATTCATCAAGTCTGTTCCACCAAAATCCTTTTTCAGCTTCGCATCCAGATACCCGTCATAGTTTCCTGAAAAATAGTTCATCCGACCTCCGGCAAAGGCAGAAAGCCAATCCGTGATCTTATATGACAAGCCAAGTTGCAGAGAATAAATATACTGTTTTCCGTCCATCGCACTGTTAATAGTATACATATCCGGCG
>OGRA01002560.1_pt1 | contig 15056 bp, 14 predicted proteins | sample 1553351 | NCBI WGS metagenome assembly OGRA01 (sample SAMEA2580056, study PRJEB22360) | human gut metagenome | biome: human gut; feature: human-associated habitat; material: faeces | place: Denmark | collected 2008/2010
GGAGGACCCGGACCAGCCGGCGGCGCCGGAGGCCCCCGCACCCGCTCCGCCGGAGGAACAGGATCCCCAGCCCGGGGCAGACAACGGCGTCCCGGCCCAGACGGTGGACCCCCGCTCCACCGACGGCTACAGCATCATCAACGGGGTGTACATCAAGAACAAGTCCAGCCGCACCCTGGACCCGGCGGTGCTGGGGGACCGCCAGTTCGTGGCCTGCCCCCGGCAGGGGCCTCAGGTGCTCATTGTCCACAGCCACGCCAGCGAGGCATACACCATGCCGCCAGGCCGGGAGTATGTGCCCTCCGGCACCTTCCGCACGGCGGACTGCTCCTGCAACATGGTGCGGGTGGGAGATGAGCTGGCGGCGGCTCTGTCGGCCTACGGCATCTCCGTGGTCCACGACCGGACCCTCCACGACGGCCAGTCCTACAACGACGCCTATGAAAACAGCCTGGCGTCGATCCGGAGTTATCTGGCCAAGTACCCCTCCATCGTCTATGTGCTGGACCTGCACCGGGACGCGGTGCAGGATGCCAACGGCACCCAGTATAAGCTGGTGACGGCGGAGGACCCCTCTGCCGCCCAGGTGAGCCTGATCATGGGCGTGGCCCACGACGGCTGGCAGGATAATCTGCGCCTGGCCATCGCCGTGCAGGAGAAGCTGGAGACTCAGTCGCCCACCCTGATGCGGCCCATCACCCTGCTGAACTACCGCTATAACCAGTTCGCCGCTCCCGGCAGTCTGCTGGTGGAGGTAGGGGCCGCCGGGAACTCCCTGGAGGAGGCTCTGCAGGCAGCCCGCCTGTTCGGCAGGGGCTTCGCCGAGACGATCCTGGGGCAGTGAGAGAATACAATGCATAAAAATGTCCCGCACTCCGGCACATCTGTGCCGGAGTGCGGGACGTTTTTACAGCACCTTGGACAGGAAGCTCCGCAGGCGGGGAGACTGGGGGTTTTCAAACAGGGCGCCGGGGCGGTTTTCCTCCATGATGACGCCCTGATCCATAAACAGCACCCGGCTGGCCACCTCCCGGGCAAAGCCCATCTCATGGGTAACCACCACCATGGTCATGCCGCTCTGGGCCAGTTCCTTCATCACATCCAGCACCTCGCCCACCATTTCCGGGTCCAGGGCGGAGGTTGGCTCGTCAAACAGCAGCACCTCCGGCTCCATACACAGGGCACGGACGATGGCGATGCGCTGCTTCTGTCCGCCGGAGAGCCGGGCCGGATATTCTCCCGCCCGGTCGGCAAGACCCACCCGGTCCAGCAGCGTCATGGCCCGCTGCTCCGCCGTCTGCTGGGACTCCTTTTTCAGCAGCATCGGAGCCAGGGTCAGGTTTTTCAGCACCGTCATGTGGGGAAACAGGTTGAACTGCTGGAACACCATGCCCATTTTCATCCGCTGCCGGTCCAGGTCCGTCCGGGGGTCCGTCAGGTCCACGCCGTCCAGGAGGATCTGGCCGCTGTCCGGAGTCTCCAACCGGTTCAGGCAGCGCAGAAACGTGGATTTGCCGCTGCCGGAGGGGCCGATGATGCACACCACGTCGCCCCGCTCCACCTGGGTGGAGATGCCGTCCAGCACGGTGACGCCGCCGAAGCTCTTATGCAGATCTTTAACGCTGATCACTTCTGCGCAGCCTCCTTTCCAGCAGCCCCAGCAGCTGCGTCATGCCGATGACCAGCAGCAGATACACCACCGCCACCAGCAGCAGGGGATTGAAGGCATCGTAGGTGTTGTTGCGGATCAGGTTCCCGGCCCGGGTCAGGTCCTGGACCGCCACATAGCCCGCCACGGCGGTCTCCTTCAGCAGGGCGATCATCTCGTTGCCGATGGCCGGAAGAATGTTCTTCATGGCCTGGGGCAGCACAATGTGCCAGGCGGCTTGCAGCCGGGACAGACCCAGGCTGCGTCCGGCCTCCATCTGTCCCGGATCCACGGCGGCAATGCCGCTGCGCATCAGCTCCGCCACATATGCGCCGGAGTTGATGCCGAAGGTGACAATGCCCACCACCAGCCCGTCGGAGGACTTCAGGATCAGAAAGTAGAAGATCAGCAGCTGCACCACCACCGGAATGCCCCGGATCACCGTGGTATACACGTCGCACAGCCAGCACAGAGGCCGCAGCAGGCGGCTGCCCTGGCCGCAGTATTTGATCATGGCCACCAGAGCGCCGATGGTCACGCCGATGACCAGAGCGCACAGCGTGATGACCAGCGTGTTTTTCAGCCCGTCCACCAGCAGGAGATAACGCTGCTTTTCGATGAAGGTGGCCTCCAACTGGGCCAGCCAGCGGGCAAAAAACTGACCGATTTGCTGAAAAATACTCATCAGCTCAGGGGAGACACATACACGGTGTCGTACTCCTGGAAAAGCTTCTCCACGGTGCCGTCCTGAAGCAGCTCCTGAAGGGCGGTGTTCACCTGGTCCACCAGGCTGCTGCCCTTGGCGAAGGCAAAGGCATAGGGCTCACTGGTCATGGCCTCATCCAGCACGGTGAGGCTCTGGTCCGCGGCCATCCTGGCGGCTGCCTCGTTGTCCACCACCCAGGCATCGGCCTTGCCGCTGGTCAGGGCAGCCTGGGCGTCGTTGTTGGAGGCGAAGGACAGAACGGAATAGCCGTTGTCCATGCAGTATTCCTCGGCGGTGGTACCGGTCTGAACGGCGATGGTCTTGCCCGCCAGATCCGCCTTGCCCTGAATATCGCTGCCGGGGTTCACCACGATGACCTGGTTGGCCAGGAAGTACGGGTTGCTGAAGTCGCAGTTCTTCTGGCGGTCCGAGGTGATGGTAATGCCTGCCGCACCTACGTCATAGCGTTCGGCCTGGATGCCGGGGATGATGGAATCGAAGTCCACCTGCTCCCACACCAGCTCCATGCCCAGCTTGTCGGCAATGGCCTGCATCAGTGCGGGCTCGATACCCACGATCTGGCTGCCATCCAGGAACTCAAAGGGCGGGAAGTCCGGGCTGGTGGCCACCACCAGCTGCTTCTTTTCGCCGTCTGCACCGGCGTTTGCATCGGTACCGCTTTTGCTGCCGCAGGCAGCCATAGTCAGCATCATCGCCGCGCCCAAAAACAGGCACAGGAATTTGGTAAAATATTTCATATTCATTCTCCAATTCTTTTGTTTTATGTGGTGGATCGATTCAAAGTGCACCCCACGGTCGTCGTCGGAGAACGGTATACATAGCCATATAAACGCCCTTTTCATGAATAAAAATCGAAAATCAAATGCGATTACGGATAAAGATACTACCACATCATTTCAGCCATGCCAAGCATTATCTGGATAAAAATACAGAAAATCGCCCCATACGCATTTTTATGCGCATGGGGCGCGTGTCACGCCTGGGGATTGGGGATGGTGACGGGGATGCCGTTGACCTCCACGCCGTCGTCGGCGGGGATGAGGATGAAGCGCCGCCCGTCGATGATCCGGGTCTCCACCATATAGCCGTACTCCGGCGGCACGGTGATCTTCACCTCCGGGGTGGCGATCTGGAATTTTCCGGCCTCGATGATGTTCCGGGGGTTCAGGGCGGCGTCCTGGCCGTACTGCCTGCGGCAGGCCTCCTGGAAGGCCTCCACCTTTTCCTCCGGCACGCCGCTGCCGGTAAGTACGTCGCCTACCTCCCGGACAGACAGGGTCAGCGGCTCCGGGTCCCGGCTGTCCTTATGCTCCTGGATGCGGCCCCGCAGCTGCTCGTGGACCGCCTGCACCACGTCATAGCTGCAATCCTTCTCCAGCGTCTCCGTCAGAGCGGAGGTGAACACATTCTGCTGCTCCTGAGGCGACATGGGGGCATTCTGGATACAGAATACCGCGTCGATGACCTCCTGATGCAGCTGAGCAGTGTCCTTGCTGTAAAACAGGACGTTGTAGATATTGGCGGACCGGTCGTCAAAGGCCGGAAACAGGAACCCCAGGGCCGGGGGCAGGGCAATGTGTCCGGTGGAGCTGCCCCGGAACTCCTTGTCCTGGTCACTGTACTGCAAAGCCAGGGTGGGGTCCTTCACCGGGCAGATGGCGCACACGAAATACCGGAACACCGTGTCCGACCCGTCGGGCACCTCCTGATCGTCCCGGCTGCGGTGAGGCACGTCGTAGGTGTCGGCGGCCAGGAGGATGAGATAGCTGCTCTCGCCCATGTCGATGGCGTCGATGATCCGGCGGTACAGGCTTTCCCGGGCATTGGGGTCCTGGAGCTCCGTCTGCCGCAGGGTCTGGAGCAGCCGATGCTCATCGCTGTCCGCCACCTGCCGGGTGGAGAACTCAATGTCGATCAGGTTCCGGCCCAGGGTGCCGGACAGACTCTTTTTCAGAAGATTCAGGTACATCTCCTGCTCCTCCTGGGACAGCAGCCCCAGGGGGGCGTCTACATAGGAGATGATCTGGCGGCTGCTGCTGACATAGCAGCCGTATACCTTGCTGATGGCGGTGCGGTCCGGCTTGAACCGCCGCCGCAGCTCGTTTAGCTCCCTCTGATTCATGACGGTATCCTCCCACGGCGCAAAGTTTCTCCCATCATAGCACGAATCTGCCGGCCGGGCAAGGAAAAATCCGGCCTTGAACAACGCCGCCGCATCTGCCATAATAGAGGAAAACGAAGCAAAGCAGGTTTTCGCGTATGGAGATGAACAACAAGGAGACTCGCCGGGTGGTCATCGGCATCACCGCCCATGTGGACGCGGGAAAGACCACCCTGGCCGAGGCCATGCTCTACCGCACCGGTCAGCTGCGGAAGCTGGGCCGGGTGGACCACGGCAGTGCTGCCATGGACAGCCATCTGCTGGAGCGGGAGCGGGGCATTACCATTTTTCTCAGCCAGGCGGAGCTGCCCCTGGGGGACATGGAGGTGACGCTGCTGGACACCCCGGGCCATGTGGACTTTTCCGCCGAGATGGAGCGGACCCTGTCGGTGCTGGACTATGCCATCCTGGTCATCAGCGGCGTGGACGGGGTCCAGGCCCACACCCGCACCCTGTGGCGGCTGCTGGAGCTGTACCGGGTGCCCACGTTTCTGTTCGTGACGAAAATGGACTTCGGCCGCCGCGACCGGGACTGCCTGATGGAGAGCCTTCGCCATGAACTGGGGGAGGGATGCATCGACTTCACTCCCGCCGCCCGGGACCGGCGGATGGAGCAGCTGGCCACCTGCCGGGAGGACGCTCTGGAGGCGTATCTGGATACCGGCATGGTGCCGGAGGAGCTGGTGCGGCAGCTGGTGCGGCAGCGACTGGTGTTTCCCTGCTGGTTCGGCTCGGGACTGAAGCTGGAGGGCATCGACGAATTTCTGGAGGGTCTGGCCCGGTATGTGGAGCCTCCGGCCTATCCCGCCGCCTTCTCCGCCCGGGTGTTCAAAATCAGCCACGATGCCCAGGGCAAGCGCCTGACCCACCTGAAGGTCACCGGCGGCACCCTGCGGGTCCGGGATGCCATTTCCTACGGCGGCCGCCAGGAAAAGGCCGCCCAGCTGCGGATCTACACCGGAGGCCGGTTCCGGCCTGTGGACCAGGTTCCTGCCGGCGGCATATGCGCCGTCCAGGGGCTCACGGCTACCTGGGGCGGCCAGGGTCTGGGGGAGCGTGAGGAGGCGGTGCGCCCGGTGCTGGAGCCGGTGATGCGCTATCGGATGGCCCTGCCGCCGGACTGCGACAGCCGGGTGCTGCTGCCTCAGCTGCGCCAGCTGGAGGAGGAGGACCCCCAGCTGCGCTTTACGGCCCGGGACGGCGAGCTTCACGTCTCCCTGATGGGCCGCGTCCAGGCGGAGATCCTCAGGAGCCTGGTGGCCCAGCGCTTCGGCGTGGAGGTGGAGCTGGACCGGGGCCGGGTCCTATACAAGGAGACCATCGACGCCCCGGTGGAGGGCGTGGGCCACTACGAGCCCCTGCGCCACTATGCGGAGGTCCACCTGCTGCCGGAGCCCCTGCCCCAGGGCAGCGGCCTGGTGCTGGCCACCCGCTGTCCCGAGGATGACCTGGACCGGAGCTGGCAGCGGCTGATCATGACCTATTTGCAGGAAAAGACCCACCTGGGAGTCCTGACCGGCTCCCCTGTTACGGATATGAAGATCACGCTGATGTCCGGCCGGGCCCACATCAAGCATACCGAAGGCGGCGACTTCCGCCAGGCCACCTATCGGGCGGTGCGCCAGCAGGTGGAGGCGGTGGGGGGCCGGGGCCCGCGGCCGGGAGCCGTACTACGCCTTCCGGCTGGAGGTGCCGCCGGAGCAGCTGGGCCGGGCCATCAGTGATGTGCGCCTGCGCAGCGGCAGCTTCGATACTCCGGAGGAGGCCGGGGACATGACCCTGCTGCGGGGCCGGGTCCCGGTGACGGAGTTCGACGATTACGCCCAGGAGGTGGCCTCCTATACCGGCGGCCGGGGCCGCCTGTCCCTCGTCGTGGTCTCCGTTTTTTATACGGCTCTGGCCCTTTCCCGGCCCGACGCCGTGATCGCCGCCGCGGACTACGATCCGGAGGCGGATCTGGAAAACACCCCCGACTCCGTGTTCTGCGCCCACGGCGGCGGGTTCCCCGTGAAGTGGAACAGGGTGGCGAAATACATGCATCTGCCCGGCTGCCTGGAAAAGCCCCGGGATGAGGAAGCCCCGGCCCGCCGCCGGTGCATCCGGCTGGACGACGCGGAGCTGGAGGCCATCATGGCCCGGGAGTTCGGCCCCGTCCGCCGCCCCCTGTACCGGGCTCCGGAAAAGCGGGAAACGCTGCCGGACACCGGCCTGCGGGAGATCGGCCAGCGGTACTATGTGGTGGACGGGTACAACGTCATCTTCGACTGGGACGAGCTCCACGCCCTGGCGGACCGGGACCTGTCCGCCGCCCGGGAGCGGCTGATGGACACCCTCTGCGGCTGGGCCGCCTTTACCCGCACCCAGGTGGTTCTGGTGTTCGACGGCTACAAGGTCCCCGGCAGCCTGGGGGAGAAGCTCGACTATCGCGGCATCCATGTGGTGTACACCAAGGAGCGGGAGACCGGCGACATGTACATTGAGCGGTTTTTGCAGCAGGTGGGGAAAAACGACCGCGTCCGGGTGGTGACCTCCGACGGGCTGATCCAGCTGTCGGCGGTGCGGACGGGGGTCATGCGCATGTCCTCGGCGGAGTTTGGCCGCCAGGTGGCGGAGGCGTCGGACCAGATCCAGGCGTTTATCGCCCGGATGCACCAGTCCGGCGGCAGCACCATCGGCCAGCGGATGAAGCGCACATGAAAAAATTGGGTGTTTTTTCAGGAACACCCAATTTTTTTGCGCCCGCTTTTCCTGAAAAAATATCCCCCCACCGGGCGCCTTCGTATACGGACGTTATCAAAAAGAACCTGGCGGACGGATGGGACAAGGTCTGGGCCGATGAGCTGACGGCTCATTTTCCCCGGGATACCAGGCGGGTGCTGGATATCGGCACCGGCCCGGGCTTTTTTGCCATGATCCTGGCCCGCCGGGGTTACGCGGTCACCGCCGTGGACTATTCCGACGGGATGCTGCGGGAGGCCCGGCGCAATGCCGGGGACCTGGCGCGGCATATTCGCTTTGCCCGGATGGACGCCCAGCGTCTGGACCTGACCGACGGCAGCTTCGACGCCATCGTTACCCGGAATCTGACCTGGAACCTGCCGGACCCGGCGGGCGCGTACCGGGAGTGGATGCGGGTGCTGCGGCCCGGCGGCGTGCTGGTGAATTTCGACGCCAACTGGTATGCCTATCTGTTTGACGAGGAGCGGCAGCAGGCCTATCGCCGGGACCGGATCAATACCCGGCTGGCCGGGGTGGAGGACCACGAGGCCTACGCCGAGAGCGACGTGATGGAGTCCATTTCCCGGGGCCTGCCCATGGGGCGGCTGCGCCGTCCTCAGTGGGATGTGGACACCCTGAACGCGCTGGGTTTTTCCGCTGTCCGGGCCGATACCACCGTGAGCCGCCGCCTGTGGAACCCGGAGGAGCAGGTCAACTATGCCTCTACCCCTGGCTTTTTGATTTGTGCCGTGAAATAATTGGAGGAGAGTCTATGAAAAAGAGAATCGCACTGCTTCTGCTGGCCGCCCTGCTGCTGGGCCTTACGGCCTGCGGCAGCCGGAACCCGCAGACGCAGGGGAAGGTCCTGCGTCTGGCGGTGGATTTTGCCTATCCCAGCCTGGACGCCCATAAGGAGTATTACGGCTGGTACACATCCATTTACGGTGTCACCGAGGCGCTGTTCCGCATGGGGGACGACAGCTCCGTGCAGCCCGCTCTGGCGGAAAAGGCCGAGACCGGCGGCGACGGCCTGACCTGGACGGTGACGCTGCGGGATGGCGTGTGCTTTTCCAACGGAGCGCCTGTGACGGCGGAGATGGCGGTGCGGAACCTCCGCCGGGCGGCGGAGGTCAACAGCCGCTTCGCCTATCTGGCGGCATACGACATGACCGCAGTGGATGAGAAAACCCTGACCATCACCACGCCGGAGGTTTATCCCACCATGCTCAACGAGCTGGCAAGTCCGGAGCTGGCCATCCTGGATCTGGACGCCTCCGCCGACCTGGATACCGCCCCTGTGGCCACCGGCCCCTTTGTCATCAAGTCCTTCCAGCCGGAGGGCACCGTGGAGGTGTCCCGGAACCAGCGCTACTGGGGCGGGGAGGTCAAGCTGGACGGCGCGGTGTTTTATTACATGCAGGAGGATGAGCCCAAGCTCATGGCCATGCAGAATGACGAGATCGACGCGTACACCAGCGTTACCGCCGCCGCCCGGGAGATCTATCAGGCGGACCCCGACAGGTATCAGCTGACGGATGTGCCCGCCACCCGGCTGCAATTTTATATCCTGAACCAGGAAACGCTGGACGATGCCGTCCGGGCCGCCGTGAACCTGACGGTGGACTGCCGGGCCATCGCCGGGTACCTGGGAGGCACCGTTTCTCCCGCTGTTGGGCCCTTCAGTACCACTGCGGCCTACGGACAGGTGACAAAACCCGACCCGGACCCGGAGCAGGCCCGGGCCCTGCTGGAGCAGGACGGCTACACCCGCGGCAAGGATGGCCTGTATAAAAAGGACGGCCGTCCGCTGACCCTGACGGTGGCCTATTACCCGGCCCGCTCCCTGGACAGCATCGCGCTTTTGATGCAGGAGCAGCTGAAGGCTGTGGGCATCGGCGTGACCTTCAACTGTCAGGAGGATCCGGACGCCACCTATATCGCCAACCGGGATTTTGACATTGCCCTGTACTGCATGATCGCCGACAAAAACGGCGACCCCTACTACTTTATCGACAGCACCCTCCGCCGGGGCGGCTATTTCGACGTGGGCGGCTTTGACAGCGACCGGTGCCAGCAGCTCATTGACCGGCTGCAATACGAGACAGACGGCAGCCAACGGGCGGAGCTGGCCAACCAGATCGTCCAGCTGGCCATAGATGACAATGCCTTTGGCTATGTGGGCCTGTTCAACAAAACCACCGTGGCCCGGAAGGGCGTTGTCCATATTGCAGAAAACTGCCCCTTTGACTTTTACTTCATCAGCGCCGACACCGATATTATCGGGTGACGGCAGGACCCATTCCGGGGCAGGAGGCCAAAGCGGCCTCCTGCCCCGGAAAAGAGAGACGGAGAACTCCATGAAACGAACCATCGGGCGGCGGCTTGTACACCTGGCCGTGATCCTCCTGGGCGTCAGCTTTCTGACGTTCCTGCTTATGTATATATCTCCCGGCGACCCTGCGCAGAAGAAGCTGACCGCGCAGGGTATTGCCGTCTCTCCGGAGGTGCTGGAGGCGGCGCGCCGGGAAATGGGGCTGGACCGGCCGTTTCTGGTCCAGTACGGCAGCTGGCTGGCCAATGCCCTGCGGGGGGATCTGGGTGCGTCGTACCGGGACGGTCTGCCGGTAGCCGGAAAGCTGGCGGGGGCCATGGGGAACACCCTGATGCTGGCGCTGGTCAGTCTGACGGCGGCGCTGCTGGTGTCGCTGCCTCTGGCGGTGTGGACTGCCGTTCACAGAGACGGCATAGCGGACCGGCTGGTCCGGCTGTTCAGCTTTGTCGGGAATTCCCTGCCCAATTTTCTGCTGTCCGTGCTGCTGATGTACCTGTTCTGCATCCGGCTGCGGCTGCTGCCGGGGATCGCGGACGGCAGCGTCCGGGGACTGCTGCTGCCGTGCCTGACGCTGGCTGTCCCTCTGTGCAGCCGCTTTACCCGGCAGTTCCGTGCGGAGCTTTTGGAGCAGCTGAGCCGGGAATATGTGCTGGGTGCGCGGACCCGGGGCGTAAAGTGGCGCTATATCCTCTGGCACGATGTGCTGCGCAATGCCGCCCCCGCCGTCATCACCGTGGCGGCCCTGTCCGTGGGGACGCTGCTGGGCGGCAGCGTGGTCATCGAGAGCATGTTCCGCTGGCCGGGCCTGGGAAAGCTGGCCATGGACGCCATTTCCGCCCGGGATTATCCGGTGCTCCAGGGCTTTGTCCTGGTTACCGCGGCGGTATATGTGCTGGTGAATCTGGCGGCAGACCTGCTCTGCTTCCGGGCGGACCCCCGCATGGGGGAGGAGGTGCGGCCATGAGCGGCGCCCGGAAAAAGCGGCGGCTGTACGTTCTGCTGGCGCTGACGCTGCTGCTGGCGGCATTCAGCCTGGCGGCTCCGGCGCTGACGCCCAACGACCCCAACGCCACCGACGCCGCCCGCATCAATCAGGGACCCGGCGCCGCCTATCCGCTGGGTACGGACCGGTATGGCCGGTGCGTCTGCTCCCGGGTCATGGCCGGAGCACGGACCTCTGTCTTTTCCGCCGTGGCCCTGGTGGGCGTGACGTTTGCGGTGGGCACGGCCCTGGGGATGCTGGCGGGATATTGCGGCGGCGCAGTGGATACGCTGATCATGCGCCTGGCGGATATTCTGCTGGCCTTTCCCCAGATGGTGCTGGCCATTGCCGTGGCAGGCATTCTGGGCGGCGGTATGGGAAACGCCATGCTGGCCCTGGGCGTCACCGGCTGGACCGTGTATGCCCGGCTGGCCCGGGCCCGGGTCATGAGCCTGCGCACCGCGCCTTATGTCCTGGCCGCCCGGCTCAGCGGCTGCGGCGGGGGCACCATCCTGCTGAAATATATGCTGCCCCAGCTCATCGGCCCTCTGGCGGTCACCGCCGCCACGCAGCTGGGCACCGCGCTGGTGGACATAGCGGGACTGTCCTTTCTGGGCATCGGGATCCAGGAGCCGCAGGCCGAGTGGGGCAGCATGATCAACCAGGCCCGGGCCTATATCCAGCTGAACCCGTGGCCGGTGCTGGCCCCGGCGGCGGCCACGGTGCTCACGGTGATGCTGCTCAACCGCCTGGGCGACTGCGTCCGGGACTGTGCGGCGGTGGAGGAGCGCGTATGACGGAGCAAACACCGATTCTGTCCGTGCAGGGCCTGTGCGCCGGGTACCGGGGACACACCGTTCTGCGGGACATTTCCTTTGCCCTGGCCCCGGGGGAGATCCTGTGCGTGGCGGGGGAGAGCGGCTGCGGCAAGAGTACGCTGCTGCGGGCGCTGATGGGCGCGGACGACGCGGTAGAGGTCACCGCCGGGACCGTTATCCTGGCGGGCCGGGAACCGATGGCCCTGCCCCGCCGCCAGCGTCAGCGATATCGCTGCCGGCATATGGGGATGATCTTTCAGAATCCGGGAGCCTCCTTTGACCCTGTCCGGCCTTATGGCGCTCAGTTCCGGGACACGCTGAAAAGCCACGGCCGATACGATGCCCGGCGCTTCGCCGCCGACGCGGAGGAGGCTCTGGGGCGGCTGGGCCTTACGGACCCCTGCCGTCTGCTGGCATGCCGCCCGTATGAGCTCAGCGGCGGCATGAACCAGCGCATGGCCATGGCACTGGCCCTTCTGCTGGGGCAGCGGGTGCTGCTGGCCGACGAGCCCACCAGTGCCCTGGACGCCGTTCTGCGGCTTCAGATGGCCCGGGAGCTGAAAAATCTCAGCCGCAGCGGCGGCATGGCTCAGGTGGTGGTGACCCACGATCTGGCGCTGGCGCAGTTTCTGGCGGATACCCTGGCCGTGCTGCATGAGGGGCGGTTTGTGGAATACGGTCCTGCGGACGCGGTGCTTCGTACTCCCGGACCCTATACGCGGCGGCTGCTGGAGGCTGTGCCCCGGCTGAAGGGAGGGAGCCTATGAGCCTGTTGGAGGGAAAGCTGCTGTCAAGAAGCTACGGCCCGGTGCAGGCGCTGGATCGGGTGTCCTTCACCCTGGAGCCCGGAGAGATATTGGGCGTCGCCGGAGAGAGCGGCTGCGGCAAAAGCACGCTGCTGCGGCTAATCAGCGGCCTGGAGCCGCCGGATACCGGCAAGCTGCTGCTGCGGGGACAGGCGCTGCCTGCCCGGCGCAGCAGGGACCAGCTCAGAGCCGTGCAGCTGATCTTTCAGGACGCCGCCGGGTCCTTTCATCCCCGCCGCCGGATAGCTGATTCCATCCAGGACAGCGTCCGCAGTCTGCTGGGGCGGGACAGCCGCGCCGATATCCCGGCCCTGTGTGCCCTGGTGGGGCTTGACCCGGCGCTGGCCCGGCGGTATCCCCGGGAGCTCAGCGGCGGCCAGTGTCAGCGCTTTGCCATTGCCCGGGCCATGGCCGTGGAGCCGGAGGTGCTGCTGTGCGACGAGATCACCAGCGCCCTGGACACGGTGTCCCAGGCCCAGATCGCGGAGCTGCTCCGCTCCCTGTGCCGCCGGAGGCGCATGGCTGCCGTGTTCGTCAGGCACGATCTGGCCCTGGTCAGCGGCCTGTGCAGCCATCTGCTGGTGATGCGGCAGGGCCGGGCGGTGGAGGAGGGACCTCCGGACCGGCTGGTCTCCGCCCCCTGTCACCCCTATACCCGCCGCCTGATCTCCTCCGTGCTGGAGCTGCAATAAACCGGAAAATCCGCCTTGCGGGAGCCGGGATACCCGTGCTATAATAAAAGCACCTATATCCCGAACGAGGAGGACTCTCCCTATGATCTATACCGACTTTCACGGCGAAAAGCTGTCCCTGCTGGGCTTCGGCACCATGCGTCTGCCGCTGGTTCCCGGCGGCACCCCGGCGGACATCGACGAAAAGACCACGGCGGACATGGTCCGCTATGCCATGGAGCATGGCGTCAACTATTTCGACACCGCCTATCCCTATCACGGCGGCATGTCCGAGCGGGTCATGGGCCGTGTGCTGAAGGACTACGACCGCGGCAGCTTCTATCTGGCCACCAAATACCCCGGTCACCAGCTCAGCAGCCACTACGATCCCGCTGCCATTTTCGAGGAGCAGCTGGAAAAGTGCGGCGTGGACTACTTTGACTTCTACCTGCTGCATAACGTGTACGAAAAGTCCATCGAGACGTATACGGACCCCCGCTGGGGCATCATCGACTATTTCCTGGAGCAGAAGAAAAAGGGCCGCATCCGCCATCTGGGCTTCTCCACCCACGGCGGCCTGGAGCTGATGGAGCGCTTCCTGTCTCAGTACGGCAAGGACATGGAGTTCTGCCAGATCCAGCTGAACTATCTGGACTGGACCATGCAGGACGCCAAGGCCAAGTGCGAGCTGCTGCGCCGCTATAACATTCCCATCTGGGTCATGGAGCCCATCCGCGGCGGCCGCCTGGCGTCCCTGACGCCGGAGGATGAGGCGCGGCTTCGCGCCCTGCACCCGGAGGAGTCCGTCGCCGCCTGGGCCTTCCGCTTCCTCCAGGGGGTGGAGGGGGTCCAGATGATCCTCAGCGGCATGACCACCCCGGAGCAGATGCAGGACAACGTCCGCACCTTTGCCGAGCGCCGCCCCCTGACGGAGCAGGAGGAAAAGATTCTGCTGGACATCGCCAAGGGCATGTACGGCGCGGTGCCCTGCACCGGCTGCCGCTACTGCTGCGACGGCTGTCCCATGGGGCTGAATATTCCCATGCTGCTGCAGGTGTATAACGAGATGAAGTTCTCTCCCAGCACCAACGTGGGTATGCGGGTGGAGGCTCTGCCCGAGGACAAGCGCCCCGCCGCCTGCGTGGGCTGCGGCCAGTGCACCCGGGCCTGTCCCCAGAACATCGACATTCCCACCGTTCTGAGGGATCTGGACGAGGAGCTGAAGAAGATCCCCACCTGGGCGGAGATCTGCCGCCAGCGCGAAGAGGCTGCCCGCCGGGCCCGGGAAGCCAGATAACATGGCCCGGATCATTGACATCATCGATTTCTCCGCGCCGGAGCTGGATATCTACGCCCGCCTGACGGAAAACCAGCTGGTGAACCGGGCGGACCCGGATAACGCCCTGTTTGTGGCGGAAAGTCCTCTGGTCATCGGCCGGGCTCTGGACGCCGGGTGCACGCCGGTGTCGTTCCTGATGGAGCGCAAGCATATCACCGGCAAGGGCGCGGAGGTGCTGGCCCACTGTCCGGCGGATATTCCGGTGTATGCGGCGGAGCTGCCGGTGCTGACCCAACTGACGGGCTTTCACCTGACCCGGGGGATGCTGTGCGCCATGCGGCGGCCCCGGCTGCCCTCTGTGGAGGAGGTCTGTGCCGGAGCCCGGCGCATCGCTGTGCTGGAGAACGTCATGAACCCCACCAACATCGGGGCCATCTTCCGTTCCGCCGCCGCTCTGAATGTGGACGCGGTGCTGCTGACCGCTGCCGGCAGCGACCCGCTGTATCGCCGGGCCGCCCGGGTCAGCATGGGCAACGTGTTCCTGGTGCCCTGGACGTATCTGCCGGAGGGGGAGAGCTGGCCGGACCTGCTCCACGATCTGGGCTTCAGAACCGTGGCCCTGGCCCTGCGGGAGGACTCCCTGGCCCTGAACGATCCCCGCCTGCTGGCGGAGCCGAAGCTGGCCATGGTCCTGGGCACCGAAGGCGACGGCCTGGCCTCCTCCACCATCGCCTCCTGCGACTACACGGTGAAGATCCCCATGTCCCACGGGGTGGACTCCCTGAATGTGGCCGCTGCCAGCGCCGTGGCCTTCTATCAGCTGGCCCTGCTGAACGGATAAATGCACCGCCTGCTCAGACTGTCAAAAAAGCAGGCTTGCCTCCGCCTTCGGAAAGGAAGATAGTTACGAAAGA
>OGRA01002561.1_pt1 | contig 15054 bp, 10 predicted proteins | sample 1553351 | NCBI WGS metagenome assembly OGRA01 (sample SAMEA2580056, study PRJEB22360) | human gut metagenome | biome: human gut; feature: human-associated habitat; material: faeces | place: Denmark | collected 2008/2010
TATACATTGTGAAATCGCGTCCGGGATAACGACCAACACATTAAATAGCAACTTAGCTAAGTACCTTCCTGGACTCCTCATCCGCAAATTGCTGCCGTACCAACTGGTAATAGTAGCCTTTCTTCGCCAACAGTTCCTTGTGTTTTCCCTGCTCTACAATCTTACCATCCCGGACTACCAGAATCAGGTCGGCATTACGGATTGTAGATAATCTGTGAGCGATCAGGAAGGAAGTTCGCCCTTTCAGCAGTTTGTCTGTGGCCTGCTGGATCAGCTGCTCGGTTTTGGTGTCGATAGAGGAGGTTGCTTCGTCCAGAACGAAAATGGCGGGATCTGCCAGTACTGCGCGGGCAAAGGAAAGAAGCTGCTTTTCTCCGGTGGAGAGACGGTCGCCGCCTTCACCTACGTCACTGTCATAACCTTTGTCAAGCTTTTCGGCTACCTCATCGGCATGAACTGCCTTCGCAGCAGCCTTTACTTCTTCATCAGTGGCATCCAGTCTTCCATAACGGATATTCTCCATCACAGTCCCGGAGAACAGATGGGGATTCTGAAGCACATACCCGATGTTGCTGTGCAGCCACAACTGACTTCGCTCACGGTAATCTCTGCCGTCGATGAGGATTCTTCCCTTAGTGGGCTCAAAGAAACGGCAGGCCAGGTTCACCAGCGTACTTTTTCCTGCACCGGTCTCTCCGACGATTGCCACATTGGTACCAGCCGGAATTTTCAGGTTGAAGTTGCTGAGCACCTCTTCTTTTCCATCGGGATACTGGAATGAAACGTTTTCAAACTCAATGTCGCCTTTAATGGGTTCCCAGTTCTCCTTGTGGGGATCAAAGAAATCTCCATACTTTTCCAGAACCTCTGGGAAGTCTACCACCTGGGGCTTCTCTTCCAGAAGGGAGGTCACCCGCTCAATATTTGCCTGAGCAGAAATGCACTGGGACAAAATTCCTGCAAGCCTCTGAATTGGTTCAAAAATTCCAACTGCATATGCAGTAAATGCAGCAAGTGTTCCTATGTCCATACTTCCATTCAGAACCATAATGCCGCCACGCTCCAGTACAAGGGCAGTTGCCAGAGCTCCAAAGAAAACTACCAGCGGAATATAAATTGCATTTAATCTGGCAGCCTTGATAGACGCACTTCTCATCTCCTCAGTGACAGAGGCAAACTCCCGGAAGTTTTTCTCCTCCACAACCAGGGATTTCACAGTTTTCGCGCCCATAATTCCTTCGTTGTAGCCACTTGTGATCTTGGAATTGATTTTTCTCACCTGACGGTTCCATGTGAGGATCTTATTCTGGAAATACCAGGTAAGAACTGCAATAGCTGGAACGATCAGCATGATCACCAGAGCCAGTTTCCAGTTCAGAAACAGCATTGCCACAAACACACCCACTACATAAAAGATAGCCCACAGCATATCGATCACATCCCAGGCGATTAACTCTGTGATCCTGGCTACGTCGTTCATTACCCTGGACAGGATATATCCAACCGGAGTTGCATTGTAGTAGGAAAAAGACAACTTCTGAAGATGAACAAACAATGCCCTTTTCATATCACGGCCTGTTTCCACATCAAGTGTCATGCAGCCTCTGGTGAAACAGATGACGGACCACATCTGAAAGACGATCACTGCAATATACAGCGCAATAAATCCTCCAAGTCCTGCCAGAGTATTTTTCTCGATAAAGGAATCAATGGCCTGTCGCTGAAATAACGGCATGATAATATCCACTACTGAGCAGAGAATATTCATCACAATTACCATAATCAGCACATTTTTCCGGGGTGCAAGGAATGGAAAAACCTTTTTCCAGATGGAAATGTCAATGGACTTTGTATATTCTTTTTCTTCTATTCGCATGCTGCACCTCCTTCCATGAGACGGATGTCGCTGTTCATCTGGATCTCATAAATGTCTTTGTATGGTCCCTCCTGGTGGATCAGTTCCTCATGGGTACCCATCTGCTGGATTACTCCCTTGTCCATCACAATAATACAGTCAGCCTGCATAAGAGATGTGATCCGATGGGAAATCATAATAACCGTTGCTTTCTCCATCTCTTTTTTCAGTTCTTTGCGGATCTTGTTGTCTGTCTCCGTATCTACTGCGGATAGGGAATCGTCAAATACCAGGATCGGAGCTTCTTTCATCAGCATTCTGGCAATTGCAACACGCTGCTTCTGTCCACCGGACAAAGTGACGCCACGCTCACCTACGATGGTGTCATATCCGTCTGTAAAATGAAGAATTGACTCATCTACACAGGCAATCTCCGCTGCATGGCGGATTTCTTCATCCAGAAGCTTCTCCTTTGTGATGCCAATATTCTCACGGATGGTTCTGGAGAAAAGGAACGGTTCCTGGAGTACCATTCCGATGTTCTGGCGCAGGTACTGACGGTCAATGTCACGAATGTCTGTACCGCCAATGGTAATACTGCCGCAGTCTTCCGGCAGATCATATAAACGGTTCAGTAAATGGACCAGAGTTGATTTTCCACTTCCAGTTGTGCCAAGGATTGCAAAGGTGCTTCCGGATGGGATTGTGAAATTGATATTTTTCAGAACCGGGTGGTCTGGAGAATAACCGAAAGATACATCGCGGAAGCAGATATCGCCATCCATGGCAGGTTTCATTCCAATGATATGTCCCAAAGTCTGCTTTTCTCCACAGCCTTTATTTTCGGAATCCTCACTCGTTTGCTCTGCTGTCCGCGCAGGAATCTTATAAGCCAGAGTTGCCTCACTCTGTCCTGCCTTCTTCTTTTTCGCAATATTCTCTGCATTTTCATTTCTGTCTGTAGACTTAGCTTCACACTTTACAGCAGCATCTTCTTCCTCAGCCTCCAGAATATAAGCCACACGTTCCATGGAAACCCCAGCCTTACTCATATCTGAAATAATCCTTCCCAGGCTTCGCACCGGCCAGGTCAGGGACGCATTATAGGAAATAAATGCCATAAACTCGCCCAATGTGATCTGTCCATTCACGGCAAAAACAACACCAGTCACCATAACCACCAGCACCTGCAGGTTGGTGATCAAATCTCCCGATGCCCAGTAAACGCTCATCAGTTTTCCAAGATATACCCATAAATTGGAGTAGGCATTATTTTTCTCATCAAACCGATCGATCTCATACTTTTCTCTACCAAAAGCACGCACTACACGAACTCCAGTCAGATTCTCCTGCACGGTACTGGAAAGTGCCCCCTCCGCCTCATCAGCATCCTGAAAACGTTTCCCGATCCTGGAATAGAAATAGCAGGAATAACCGATGATCACCGGGAAAAAAGCTGCCGCAGCCAGTGTGATCTGCACATTCATGGAAAACATGATTCCCAGATACAGTACGATCAGGAAACAGATTCGAAACACCTCCGGCAGCTGCCTGCACACAAAGTTACGGATCACTTCCACGTCAGAGGTACATCTCTGAATGATCTCCCCGGTCTGGTGCTTTACATGCCAGGAAAAAGGCAGATACTGGGTGTGGTGATACAAGGTGTCACGGATGGATTTCAGGAAATTCTCTGAGCCTTTTGCCAGGCACATTTTACTTAAGTAATTAAAAACTCCCGAAAGAACTGCCGAAGCAGCTACCAGAAGTGCTGACAAAAGCAGTGTCTGCCGCACATTCAGACCATCCGGGATTCCATCCAGCACCAGAATATGGTCTGCTGTGTATTTCACGATCTGTGGGATCAACGCATTACATGCTGTAAACAGCACCGAAAATAATAGCGTCCCCACAAAGAACCGGATATTTCCTTTCAGGAAACGGAAAATGATCCGGAATTTCCCGGTTTTATTCTTCGTATTCATACTTTCCCCCCATTTTATAGAAAAAGGACACTCCCTGAACGAATCAAGGAATGTCCTCCTTCACTCCAAAAGTTTTACATATTCTTTCCAATGCATCATATTCCAAGGCCTTGTTTCCTACATAACTCTCAAAGGCTCCAAAAAATTCCCAGGCCGCAGGCTGCAGATACAGTTCTTTTTTCACATATCCATCCAGGATCACTGCTTCTGGCAAAAGACTTTTATAGGCGGCGCTCTGTGCCCCCAGCACATAAATCCTGTGCTCCTTCGACAGCTGCTCCAATGCTTTTTTCTGCTCTGCAGTTGGTGCAAGCTCACCATTTACCAGAATACTTCCCGGAACCGGCTTTTGTACCAGCTTCATGGAAATACGCTCTCCCTGCAGGTTCCATTTCCCACACACAAGGTAAGTCTCACCATTGTAGGAAACCGTTTCCACCTGGTTCTCTTCTGGTCTGGCTGCAGCAAGTACCGGAAGGCGCATTATCCGAAGGCGGTTTTCCTTTCCGTAGTCTCCCAGCTGCTGGCAATCTGCCAGAGCATATATCCGGTCAAATACAGTAAGGGCTTTTCGCCATCTTGCCGGATATTTTTCATGGATGTAAGGCAGAAAATCAAGATCCACCAGAACTTTCATTTTTGCCGGTGCCTCTGCTGCCAGATAATATGGCAGATACCCTGTACTTCCAGCCATGATCACCACATCCCAGGAACTGCTGCCGAACAGCCTACCCCACTCTCTTCTGGCAAGCATTCGCATATATCTTCGTATTTCCGGATTTTCCAGATAAAGAGCCGGATTTTTCTCAATCATACGGTAATTCAGGAAATCTTCCTCACTCAAAGTCATCCTTCCTGCGCCCATCACTTTTGGAAGCTCTTTTTCAAAGGCGAGAAATTCTTTCACATCTCCCCTGCTTCCAAGCCAGCCACTATAAATAACCGTATCATATTTTTCCCTGTCCATACTGTCTGCAAGCTTTCGGACAACAAGCTTAGCCTCCCGCTCGGCTTTCCAGCTGCTAAGGATCAGGACTTTCTTCCTTTCCTCCTGATTTCGAAGGGAGAAAAACTCCATTCCAGGCACTGCATTCTGCCTTCGGATACACTCCAGAAGACTGCCTCTGCCTTCTTTTAATCCTTCCTTTTTCTCTATGATCACATTTCCATCATAGACTTTTCCCAGGGTGCATTTTTCCAGCCATGCTTCCTTCGCTTTGCTCTTAGACGGAGCGTAGATATAATCTGTTTTCAGAAGCTCCCTTGCCGTAACTGAGAGAAATTCTGCAGTCTCCACAGACTTCCTATCATAAATTTCCAGCATGGGATTAAAATAAACCTGTGCTTCTTTTTTCACAAAAGAGCCTGGCAGAACCATATTACCGATAATGTAACCTGCCTGGGAAAGCGCCTCCAGATATTCACGACTTTCCTCTTTTACATAGTCCACACCTGTTTTTTTCACCAGATGAAAACCGCCTTTTATGCAGGCCGTAACACTCGCCTTCTCAGAGGAAACATAATTCTTCAGCGCATAGTCCAGCATTTCCAGAATCAGGTCACTGCCAGGCTTTTTTTCATCTATAAGGAAGAAAAAATGGGAAGCATCCACCGGATTCCCGCATACCTCTGCGTAGGCATAGTTTTTGGAAAGTTCTTTCTTATTCTCATGGATGAATTTCAGAGCCTGACGCTTCACGCTCTCATAATCCTCCATATTATCTTTCAAAATCTTCTCTATCTCATTCATCTGAAGTCCTCTTACCTTCTATCAGCTCATCCAGCTTCTCACTCTGTTCCTGGTTCCAGGACATGGCCTGAAAGCTGTAAGGCATCTCTGTTGTGCAGTCTTCTGCCAGCAGCTTCATATTCATGGTTTTTGCAGCAAGGGTACCCAGGCTTTCTTCTTCCCCTTCCGGGCAGATAAAATAATCGCACAGATTCATAAATGCAAAGGGTTTCTCAAGCCATCCGGTAAGGATCACCCTTCCCTCCAGGTGAAGCTCTGAAACCATAGCTTTCAGCTTCTGATACCCTTTCCCTTTTCCGGTAATGTAAAGACAGGTATTTTTCTCCAGACGGCAAAAGGCTTTCAGAACGTTCTGGGCTTTCTGCTGGTACATACAGATATAATTGACTTTCTCTGTATCCGGTGCCGGAATGGCTTCCACAGTAATAACAGCTGGATTGCTTCCCTGGTATCTGGCAATAAAGTAGCTTTCTGTGGCAGATACGATTACCTGCTGGCCTGCCAGCTCCTTTGCAATCTGTTTTTCCCTGACAAAACGTGCATTGTATTGGAAAAACCGAACGCCCTCCATCTCCTTTGCCACCACGGAAAACAGGCTCTTTTTCCCGGTAAGGTCAATTGCACAGTCGAATTTCGCCTCTCCAAACAGGCGCCTTGCCTCTCTCTTGTAAAAAGCATGTGGAATATCTTTTATTTTTCCCTTCAAAAACAGCTCATTCTTCGCGATTTCCTCCGCTTTTCCGTTAAAAGGCTGACCACGGTAAAGGATCCGAAGCCCGGTAGGAAGACCTATGATCTGTTCTTCTGCAAAATCGTCTCCACCACCGCACACAAGCAGGGTAACATCGTATTTCTGAAAATCCAGGTTCTCTGCAAGTCCAAGAAATGCTTCGGTGTCATCTCCCTCCGAAAAATCACCGGCATACATCAGAAGCTTTTTCTTTGGTGACTGCGCCTCATCCTGACAGGCTATACACCGGGAATCTTCTTTTCCGTGGAATACAATGTCTGCAAGGCGGCGGCAGACCTCTCCGTCATCTTGCGGGCACGCCCAGGCAGCTTCCCTTTCGTAAACCTTCCGGTATGGCTCCATGGCTCTTTCGGCATCCTTCACATAATCTCCAAGCTGCTCATAAGTTTCTGCAACAGGACCCGGCAGCTTATCAATTCCGAAGTATAAGCCTCTGTAATTTTTATATTCTGCAAGATCCGGGATAAAGAACAAAATGGGCTTTTTCGATACCAGATAGTCAAAATAAATACTGGAATAATCGGAAATCAGAACATCTGTAGCACGAAGAAGCTCATTGGTATCTACGGTTGCAGGAATATACTGGCCGGTTATCCCTACTGTGTCTTTAATGTGGTAGTATACAATCTGATGAGGCTTCACCAGCACCTGGTACTCCCTGGTATCCACATTCTCCTCGATAGTGCGGATCATCTTCTCATAGGCATCCAGGCTGGTATCAGGGCTGGAATACCTGCTGCCCTTCCAGGTAGGCGCATAAAGGATCAGCTTCTTCTTTGGATCTGCCTCCACGCCTGCCATCTGCAGCTTCTTAAATATGGCCTCCCGGTCTGTGTGAAAATAGCTGTCATTACGGGGCTGCCCGATTTCCAGGATTTTTCCGGGATAAAGATTTTTCATTTTGAACGCATTCTCATAAATCTCTGTCATAAAATGATTGGGCGCGATCAGATAGTCTGCTGCAAGGAAATTCCTTACTGTATTTCCTGCACTCACCTTGCCTGCCGGAATGTCAAATCCAATGGTTTTTAACGGGATTCCGTGCCAGGTATCCACAAAGATCTGCTCCTTACGTTTGGTAAAATATCCGGGAAAGCTTACATTATTGATCAGATATTTGGCTGTAGACAGATATTCCCTGTATTCTACAGACTGGAATTTAATAAATTTCACATTTGGATCATCCCTGTAAAGTCCCATCCAGGGTTCATTATCCGAAAAATCGTCAATGACCCAGACATGGAGATACTCCTGAAATTCTGTCTGGGTCAGCAAATACTTGAAAATGGCATGAGGGCTGCAGGTCATGCCTCTACCCCCAAATGCCTCGTATAGTATACATTTTTCTTTTATGGGACTGTCAAGAAAATCCGCGTACTTCTCCCGAAGCTCCTCAGTAAGATTGTATTTTGCCTCATCCCTGGCTCTCTTTAAGGCCGCCTCAAAAGTGTCCTTCTCTTTACCGGAATTTCCATCCGTGCGGACCATCTTTTTCACCAGCTTCTTCAGGTTGTTCACAGTGATCTTCATGTCACTTCCCCCTCTTCTTTGCAACTACACGTTCAAAAAGTCCGTCCCATTCCTTCACAGCCTTGTCGATAGAAAAATCATCAGACTTGGCAATGGCATTCGCAGACATCCGGGCACGAAGCTCTTCGTCATGTGCCAGTTTCAGCATGGCCTGGGCAAATTTGTGGGGATCAAACGCTTCAGGAAGGAAACCGGTCTTTCCGTCATCAATGATCAGATCCATGGCGCCCATATGATAAGCGATCACCGGAAGGCCAAACTCAAAGGCTTCCATAATCACCATAGGCCAGCCCTCCCATCTGGATGGAAGAAGGAAAACAGAAGAATTCAGATAATACTTCTCAGGCTCATTGGTATATCCTACAAAATGGACACGCTTCTCCAGATGACGCTTCTTCGCGTCTGCCCTGATCTGGTCAAAAAGATCTCCGTCTCCGATGATATCAAGCTCCCACTCCGAATCCTCTTTGCAGAACTCTTCAAAGGATTCCATCATCAGATCCAGTCCTTTGGCATATACGAAACGGGTCGCCATGAGAAAACGTTTGGATTTCACATCGCACTTCTTTTCACTGACAAAGCTTCTGGGATTGATTTTTACTTCACAATCTATTCCAAGCTTCTCCATATAGTCCCGCTTATCATAATCACTCAACACAATGTAGCGGTCCAGATTTGGCAGATACTGCTGAAGAAGGTTCTCCTGCTGCCAGAAAACGACAGGCTTCACATGAAGATATCCGTCATAGCAGTTATGCTGCCAGCCGATGGTTGCGGCTTTTAGCCGGGGCGCGATCATGGCAAGTCTCAGGCTTAAGGATGCTGTGGTAAGGATCACGTCATAATCCTGGGAATTGAAATATTCCACCCATTTCTCTCTTGTTTTTTTAGGAAAAATTGCTTCTGCAAGAATGGGATTCAAGCTTTTTTTATTAAACAGACCAGATCTGTCATTGAGCTTCTTCACCAGATAGCGGGCGCAGAAAGCCGGGGTATGATGCTTATTCACGAACTGGCTGTTGTCAATGAAATCCACATTGATATCTTCACTTAAATGATACATGGTGCGGTCTTCACGAAAGCGGTCTTCATAAGTCATGATCGTCACTTCATGCTCTTTCACCAGCTCGTTGGCCAACAGGGAAACCACTCTCTTGGTTCCGCCAAGATCAAAGATTTTTGTTATCCAGATACATATTTTCATGTTATATACCACCCCTGCAGGGGCTTCCTCCTTTTGCGGGATAAATCCTGAAGCATGTAAAAAAGGCTTTCGTATTTTCTCTGTTATACCGTAATTTTGAAATAATCCAGAACACGTTTGCAGTAATTATCTGTTACATTATGAGTCTTTGCAAGAATTGCCTTACGCTGATTCTCATAGTCATCTTTTCCATTTTTGACATCCAGAACAAACTGTTCAAACTGCTGTACATTGTAAATATGTTCTCCTGGCATGTATTCCAGTGGATTTTCAAATACCCATCCTCTGGACTCCGTATAGGCATCATAGTCATCCAGAGTAAATCCAATAGGTCTGTTGAGAAGCAGATAATCAATTGCCACAGAGGAATAGTCAGAAATCAGGGCATCCGAACAGTTGATAAACTCATAAAGCTGCAAGCCATTGTCTTCCAGATCCTGATTTTCCAGGTAAACAATGTTTGTCAGCACATTTTCTCCAAAGTCATATGGAATCTGGAGATAATGCTTCTTAATTACCACAAGTACATGATTATCACGACAGAAATTATTAAAATCAAGAAGCCGCTCCTTATCGTCCAGGATCGGGATATTAAATTCATTGTTCAGCGTTTCCTCATTCAGTCTCTCGCTGCTTGCATGACGGTAGGTAGGCATCCACAGGATCAGCCTGTCACTGTCAGCTGCTTTCAGAAGCTTTTCCTTATATGCTCTTGCGGCGTCGCTTCCCTTCATCATCTGATCGTAACGCGGATAGCCAAGTGCAAGAAGCTTCCTGGAACTGCAGCCAAAGAACTCTTTCTTCGTCTCAATAAACACATCTCCTGGCACCAGACAGTAGTCGAAAAATACCTTGCGGTTGTTCTTGTTCGCCTTGTAGCCGCAGCCATGCCAGAGATTTACAAAAGTCTGACCCTTTCTTGCCATTCCGATCCAGTTAAACGCCTGGGTGTAGAAAATAAAGGCTGAGGTCAATGCATAGCGGTAAGCTGCTGCCCTGCGGATCGTCGTGTTCTTCTTAAAATTGCGAACAAACTTCACATTCTCCGCCTGGTATTTCTTATACTTCTCCGGCTCATGAACCAGCCAGACAAGCTCATATTTTTTATTATATCCATTTGCAACCATATAATCAAAAAGAGCCCGGCAATTGTCTGTAAAATCATCATTTGTCTCAAACAGGATTCTGTTTTTCACCATACGCGGGGGGAATTTGCGAAGTCTTCTCACTTTCCAGCGGTCATATAAAGCATAAGTCACATAGCCTTTGAAAGTGGTGAACAAAGGTCCTGCGCCCTGCTCTTTCAGGATTTTTGAAAATTTCTTTAGAATTCTCTGTGCTCTTTCCATGGATTTTACCTTTCTTAATATATTACAATCCAGAGCCTGTTTAAAAAAGGCTCTAAATCAGTCCGCATTAATACTCTTTCAGTTTCTCACGAAGCATTGTAGAAGAAGTATCTTTGGTGTAGGGAAGATAAACCAGCCTGGCTCCCAGGGCTTCCATCTCTTTCCCGGTGCGCTCCCAGCGCTCATTTCCCTTCCAGTCATCTCCGATATAAATTTCATCGAAACGGATCTTATCCCAGATTTCTTTTTTATCAAGGGTATTTGTGATGATCACCTCGTCCACATATTTAATAGACCGGACGATCTCAGCCCGCTCTTCCAATGGCACGATAGGTCTTTTATTCTTATAGCTTTCCACAAGCTCATCTGTATTTACGCCTACGATCAGATAATCACATCTTCTCTTAGCATTTTTGATCAGGTTCAGATGACCGATATGAAACATATCGTAAGTTCCCTGTGTGTATCCGATTACCTTTCCCATTTATCCCTCTCCTGTATCTGTTTTTTCGAAAAAATAATCATAGCACATTGTTTTCTAAATAACTATACCACTCACTTGTCTGTGAATCCGATTGATATAATTATTTACGAAATGATGTACTAGAACCTTTTTGGATGGGTAACTTCTGCTTTTATTTTACTTTATATTCAAATACTCTGCAAGTGCCTCGCAGTAACCTGACTTCTTTGGCATAGTGTGCATTGCAGGCAATAATCTTCTTCTCTCTTCTTTAAAAGGATCCTCTCCCACTGCGATATGGGAAAAATAGTCCTTCAGATCCTCTAAATTGTAAATCTTCTCACCTGGCATATATGCTTCCGGATGTTCGAACACAAATCCTCTGGTATTTCGATAGCTTTCCAGGTCTGTGAGCACATAGCCCAGAGGTCGGTCAAGAAGCATATAGTCTACTGCAATGGAGGAATAATCCGAAATCAGTCCATCCATAAGTCCCACCAGTTCATACAGCTGAATGCCCGATTTCTGAAGCATTTCTTCTGTCACATAACGGATATTGGTATACGCACCTTCATCCAGGGACCAGCCAGACTGAAGGGGATGTTTTTTGATGATCAGAAATATTCCGCATTCCCTTAAATGAACATCCAGTGCTTTCAGCTCCGCCTCGCTCTCCAATGCAGGAAGCTGAAAGGGAAGTTCAATTTCATTCTCTGCGCTGATCAGCACCTCACTTTTTCGGAAAGTAGGCATCCAGATCACGGTTTTCATATCCTTATGGGAAAAAAGCTTCTCCAGCGCCTCCCCACGGCTGACAGATGGATGGAGCATCCAGTCATATCTTGGATAGCCAAGGGCAAGAATCTTCTCTTTCTCACAGTTCCAGTAACGGGATTTTGTTTCCACAAACACAGGTCCCGGCACCATGGCATGGTCAAAATGCATCATGCTTTTTCCTGCAGGCGGCTTGTTGTCTTTGGCTGCATCCTTATAGCCGCAGCCATGCCACATGTTCACTGTGGTCTGCCCTTTACAATGGTAAAAATTCAGGTAAGCTGTATTGTTTGTATAGAAAAAAAATCCTGCAACAGCACCATAATAATAAGAAAGGGGGCTGGACCAGCCATATTTATTCTCTGCCGTTACAAATTTAACATTCTTGCATTTCAGTTTCTCACATTTTTTCTTATCGGAAACCATCCAGATAATCTGATAGTTCTCATTTATTTTATTCTGAATCAGATATTCATAAAAGGCCCTGGGATTGTCTGTCATGTCCTGCATGGTACGGTTTTTCAGCACAATGCAGTTCTGACGGAGCTTCCCGTGATTCCCGAACCATTTTCCCACCATGGCAAGCTCCGCTTTTGAACAAAAGCGGCCCAGATAATAAAGAACACTTCCAGCCAGACCCTCTTCTTTTATTTTCCTTTTAAGGGAATCCTTTGTCATCTCTTACCCTCGTTTCTATAATTTGCCTGACAAAAATTACGATACACCAGAGCCTGTATGAAAAAGGCTTTCTGCAATTACATCTCAAAAGACGATTTCTCTGGAAAAATCACTTCAAAGCTTCTCTGAATTTCTTTCTTCTGCTTCTCAAAATCACCCACATTCACATCATCATTAAGGCAGATCATCTTACACGCCTGTCTGCGAATGGTATGGTGGATCTGCTGATCATGTTTTCCTATGGTATAAAATCTTCCAAGCTTCGGTGACTGGGGCGTGAATTTTCCTTCCATGTACTGCCAGTATTTCATCACGTACTGGTTCACATCGAATACTGTGCGGAAACGATTCTTACAAACCTCATCCAGAACAGCACCCTCTTCGTCCCATACTTTCCAATAGGTTGCTTTCAAAAAAGGACTTGGAAGATGTGAATATTTAAAACTGGAAAATTCACGATAAGGCAGCATCAGCACATTGCGGAAGAGCATTGCTCCATAAGCCGGACTGAACCATTTTTTTGCCTGCTTTTTGATCACTTCTTTTTTATTATAATGCATATTGACAAGAGCTGCATCATTCATAAGAATATTGGCAAAAGGATTGCGGATATTGTCCTGCACAAGGGCGGTCTCAATACAGCAGTCACAGGGAAGTCCGTTTTTGAAAAAATCTTCCGGTTTCACTGAATCAATGAGAAACATATCATCATTAAAAAAGACGAAATGCTCTGACAATCCTTTTATTCGGTGAAGATTCAGTTCTATGGAATTAATATTAAAGGTAGGAAGATAAGCAGGCGCCATAAAATCCTCATGCTTTACAATCTGAATCTTCTCATGAGCTGTATTCAGCCACTTTGGAACATGTCCCCATGTGACAAAATATATTTTATTTACCCAGGGAGCAAATTTCTCCACACCGCGGAACCAGTACTGGAGATTGTCCCAATCGCGGTATCTGCTCTCCCCGGCGTCAGTTCCCCTGCCAGGCTGATATTCCCTGCGCTGTGCAAGCCAGTCAGGGTCACTGCCGTCCACCCAGGTGAGCACAAAATCTATTTTTTCCATTCCTATTCTCCTGCTCTTTAAATGGTTGCGGTCTAGAAATTGTGACGCACATCTTGCAGAAAGCCTTTTTCAAACACGCTCTAAAGCTTTCTCAGTCAGCTTATCTGCCATACAGAAGCATCAGCTTCTGCCCTTCCTTATGGATGTCAAATCCTGCTTCTGCCAGCCTTCTGGCCGCTTCTTCTCTTTCGATTCTCCCGGCTTCCTTCATCTTAAACACAGCTTTGGCCCATTTCTCCGGGCTTTCTGCCAGAGAAATCATCGTCACATTTTCCCGGGAGAGTACTGCTTCTCCTGTGATCTGGTCTGAAATCACACAGGGCAGGCCATTGGCCTGAGCTTCCAGAAGAGTAAAGGGAAGTCCCTCAAATAAAGAAGGAAACAGGAAAACATCCATGGCGCTTAAGTACCGCTCCACGTCCTGACATACTCCCGTAAATATGATTTTATCCAGGACACCCGCCTTCTTAGCCTGCTCCTGGATCTGTTCCTTTAATTCGCCGTCACCAATAAGGCAAAGCCTTGCAGCCGGCTCTTTTCGTTGGATTTCATGGAAAATACGAAGAATGGCCTCATGATTCTTCTGAATCTGAAACCTGCCTACATGCCCTACTACCAGGGCATCCCCGGAAATCCCCAGCTTCTCTCTGATTTTCCGCCTGTTTGACTCTGAAAAGCCATATTTATCTGTCTCAATTGCGTTTGCAACCAAAGTTACTTCGCCCCGTTCAAAAGCCTTATCTCCGAACAGCCATCTGCCTGCTTTTTCGGAACAGGCAAACTTCTCATTCACATAATGCTTCATTCTGGGACGATTCACGCCATCCATCAGCTTACGCACAATTCCCGGTGCTGAAGCGTTATGGGAATGTGCGATCACCTTTCTCACTCCTGCCTGCTTCGCCAGGCGAAGTGGTACGATATTGGCTGCTGAAAGCATATTCACATGCACGACATCGTACTTCTCCCGGGAAAGGAGCTTCCGAAAGGCCTTTATATAGCCAAAGTAATCTTTTTTTATATTGGGAACATAAAAAACCCGTCCACCAAGCTCCAGGATTTCTTTCTCATAAGCAATCGTTCCATACATGGATACAAAATCAAAGGATACTCCCTGTCTGGCCAGTTCCCTGAAATAATTCATTACAAATGCTTCCATACCGCCAGGATTATTTCCCAGCCCTACCTGCAGGATTTTCACGATGATCAGCCACCTATCATTTTACTGTATTGCTCAGAGATCGGATCAATGTCGCCGTATGCGATCAGCTTGCCTTTTTCCAGAATCATGGCCTTATTGCAAAGGCGCTGTACCTGTTCCAGAGAATGGGATACAAACAGTACCGTAACGCCCTTATCAAACATACTTAAGACTTTCTTTTCACTCTTTTTCCGGAATTTGGCATCTCCTACAGAAAGGACTTCATCCAGGATCAGGATATCCGGTGATACCAGTGTTGCGATGGAAAATCCAAGTCTTGCTTTCATACCGGAAGAATAGTTCTTGATCGGTACATCAATGAATTCCTTCAACTCTGAAAATTCAACAATCTCATCAAATTTCTCTTCAATGAAACTCTTGGAATATCCAAGCATTGCTCCGTAAAGATAAATATTCTCACGTCCGGTATACTGTGGATCAAAG
>OGRA01002572.1_pt1 | contig 15011 bp, 14 predicted proteins | sample 1553351 | NCBI WGS metagenome assembly OGRA01 (sample SAMEA2580056, study PRJEB22360) | human gut metagenome | biome: human gut; feature: human-associated habitat; material: faeces | place: Denmark | collected 2008/2010
TTTCATAACTTGTTTGTGCCTTGAGCGAAGCGAAAGGAATGACAAAAACTATGATAAAAATACGAGAAACGCCTGTGGCGATTCTTTTCATCTGCCACGGCACTCCAGTTTTATGATAATGCATACCTTCGCAGACTGGGGCAACACAGGGCAGAATATGGCGGAAAGCCTTGGAATTACTACGATTTCGACTACTAAAGCACATGGGCAGAATTTGGATAAAGGCAAAGGTGTGGGGAGAAATCCTTAGTAGTAAAGGACTACTAAGCGATGGCACATATATAAAACTTTGAACGTAAAAAGCCACAATTGTTGGTAGTAAGACTACCGGGATTGTGGCTCCTTTGCATATAAAGAATATGGCTTATTATCCGTAACCTTAAAAATACAGTTGGAATATAATATATTGGGCAAATATTTGATTTTTTACCATTGTAACAATATGGAGAAATGAATAATTTTTATATTTATTCACCTTGACTTATAAAACATTTGGAGTGATAAATTGGATGAACTAATGGCTAGGGAGATAGTCAACATGGAAGAAACAAAGAGTAAAAGAATAGAGATGCTGATTAAGGAGAAGTATCTGCTTATAATCAGGGAAGTGGGTACTTACTTTGGTTTGGACAAAAAAAGTTAAGGAGAATGGCAGAAAAAATGAAGATGGCTTTTCTATGGTGATTTGGAATGGGTATATGATAATTAGAAACAGTTTTGAACAACAAATAATAGATAAGTTAAAAAAATGAAATATTCGTTGACGTGGCAAAATGTATTGTAAATGTTGCACACAAATGGTAATATGTTTTGGGAGGCGATACAATGAATAAAACAATTTCTATGAGTATTAGAGTTAGTGAAGAGGAATTAGAAAAATTGAAACAAGCAGCACAGATAGAAGCATATGGTTCATATAGTGAATTTATAAGAAGGACTGCGCTGAAAGAGGCAGAAAGAGTTATTGAGAATAAGAGAAGAAAAAACAAGAACCAAGAAATTTGAAAGGTTGGAAATTGTATGGCTAAGAAAGAACCATTTGATTTAAAAGGAAATAAGTATTATCAGAAAAGTTTGTTTGATATAGAGTCGGTAGACTGTGAAAAAGAATTTTGGAATGTAGATGAAACGATTTCAGAATTATCGTATTTGACCCATGATTATTTTAGATATTATGGAAAATTTCCATCTAAAATTGGAAAAATGATAATAGAAGACTTGTTGACTAAGGGGGCAATTGATTCCAAAAGTGATTTTATAATTGATAATTATTCGGGTTCAGGAACATCACTAGTGGAAGCAAAATTAGCAGGGGTTGATTCAATAGGGTTTGATATAAATCCTTTTGCTGTATTGGCAGGACGTGTAAAAACTTATAATTATGAAATGGAGGGGTTATACAAATACTGGGATGAATTAAGAGAAGAAATATCCAGTTACAATAATCATTATTTAGGTGGATTATTCGCTCAATTGACAGGTGGATTAGATGAAGATAAAATTCGTATAATCGACAAAGTTACGCAAGAACTGTGTAATGATGAGGCGTTTTCTAAATGGTTTTCTGATGATACTATACGCCAATTATATATAATAAAGACGTGTCTGTTGAAGAGAGAATATACACGAGAACGAGAATTTTTTGATCTAGCGTATTTTGCAATAATTAGACGTGTTTCGAGGGCGCATGATGCTGAGGTTCGACCACACATTAATAAGAAGAAAAGACAAAGAGATGCAATTGATGCATATGTGAAAAAAGTTGATGAAATGATTATAAAAATGGAGGAATGGAATCAACACACGGACAATAGAGTATATTCTGATGCATATATAATTAATAATTCTGATGAAAAAGAAGTTACTAATTTGATTAAAGAAAAGAAGCAAATTATAAAAAAAGAACTAGGAGCTGTATTGTCACATCCTCCATATTTAAATTGTTTTGATTATATTCCTGTTTATAAATTGAAGTTTATGTGGGCTAAAGGATTTATTGAAATATTTGGTAAGAAAAATTATGAAGAGATAAAAGCATCTGAAATAAAATCGTATCCTGTCAATAATGATGATGCAATAGAAAGGTATTTTATACATAATTATAAAGCGTATAGAACCGTTTATGAAAATTTAAAAGAAGGTGGTTATTGTTGTATAGTGATTGGGGATTGTACTGTGAAAGGTGAATTATTTAGTGTTCATAAAGCCTTTATCACAATGATGGAAGAAATTGGATTTAAAATTGTGAAATTGGCTTATAGATCAACAAGCTATGGAATGGGGAGATATGCATATAGCTTTAGAGCAGATTATTCTGAAAATGAAAATAGTAAGCAAGATGCAATACTTTTCTTTGAAAAATAAAATAAAAGCTGCCACGATAATTGTGGTAGCTTTTATTCATTAAAATTAAATTAAGTTTACAGACAATGAGTTGTTATTACAGTTAATGGCAACATAGCCATTCTGTTCAACATCATATAAAATGTGATTATCAAAATATGCAAGGACATCATTTATAACGCTACGAACCTGAGAATTGGTTTCAAATTTCTTTTTGCTGATATAAGATAACATATTATCTGTTCCAAAATGATCCTCAAAACGTTTGAATGCATAGATAAGTATCTCGTCTGGAACTACTAGATTATGATCAATACATGTTTTTATTACATTTCTAGATTTTTCTTCCCAATGAGAAAATTCGCACAAAACGTGTATAAATGTCATTAATTTGTTGTTTTGATCAACATCTTCTTTTCCCCAATGACCGTCAATTTTTTTTCGTAAATCCATGGCAACTAAAGAGGCTTGTTTTGCCTTTTCGATAGTCTGAGGACCAGTTAAACAATTCCATAAAGAAACTTTTATAGATGCATTGGTTATGGAATCAATCTTTATAGTCTTGCAGATTCTAATTATTCCAGGTATTTCTGTAAGCATATTCCCGTGTGGAGTAGTATTTAGAAAGTTTTCATTTTCATCAATGATTAGTTTAATATTATCTCCAACAGAAACCTGGATTTGCTGAGTACGGTTATCTTTACTATTGGAAATTTCTAATAATCCAGTGTTATTGACAATAGAAATGAGTTTAATTGTTGCTGTTATTGAATTTGTCATCCATTGTCCAGACATAGAAATATCAAAAAAAGAATTGAGATCTAAATTTTTTATATGTCCAGAAGTGAATTTAGTTTCCTCGACGCCAACACATTTACATTCGATTGCTCCAAATAAACCATCTTTTAGGCGAGGATTTTCAAAAAAGCCGAATTCAACTTTGTGTCCAGCGGATGTGAAACCTTCGAGTTTTCCTTCTGTATCTAAATGACTTTTTAGAGTATTGTTTTGATATACAACACCCATTGTTAATATCTCAAGCATATCACCGACTTTTCTTCCTATTTGATGCCCCATCAAGTTATAGTTGGCAATGCACTTATAGAGATTAGTTATGTAAGTAAAATCACGTAATTCATTTTGTATATTTACTATCATTTGTAAATCCTCCTAGAAATAGATTGCAAATCCCCATCATTTATTATATAATTTGCATACTAACATATGAACCGTATATATACGGTATTTTGAAAAAGGGGGGATTAATTATAAATATTGGTAATGCATTAAAGTATTATAGAAAACTTAGCAAATTGACGCAGGTTCAGGTTGCTGATATGGCGGGCGTGAACGATAAGTATTATGGTGAGATAGAACGAGGGGAGTCAAGTCCAACGCTAGAGAGATTAGAACTTATTAGCTATTCGTTAGGCGTGGACATTCAACAATTGGTTGGATATAAACCGTTGGTGCCGATTGTGATAGAAGTACAAGCGAGCCAAGAAAAGGCTACAAATAACAAAAACGTACATGCTTATTGCAATTGTTGTGGTACTGAATTTATATCAAATGAAAATGATATAAAATGTCCTCAATGTGAATGTGAGTATTCTGATGAAAATGAATATATTGAGATTTACGGGCATTAATGTAGAGGAGGGGGTATCCAAATCTCTACAGCCTTTCTTCCTGAAGACCGATGGTCCCCTTCGTGCGAATTTTCACAGAATTAAACAGGGGGGATACCCACCAAGGTCGGTTTATGTAAAAATATCCGCAGAATACTGTTGCTAAAGCCGATTTTGTTTTGCCGGATAGTATCGAAATACGTAGAAAAAACGTGTAAAAAATAGCATAAAAATCACAGTTTTTCTGCGTACATTTTGGCAGAAATATAATCCGAATTGTCTTGCTATTCTGTGCCGTCAGAGTGATATATGTACTACCAAATAAAGAAAGGCGGGTACATATTATGAAGAAGGAAATCAGATTTACATTGAAATCAAAGCAGAGACCGAAACTGGCACAGGAGATTGGAAACATACTTGGGACAGCACCGCATTATGAACGGGTACCAAGCTGTGCATGCCAAACATTACGCCTCATGTATGCAGACACACCTATTGCTCGAATATGGCAAAATCGGGAATGAATCCTAAGACGTTACAGTACCTCACGGGGCATTCGGATATATCGGTCACAATAAATGTGCACACACATATCGGATTCGATGATGCCGAGGAAGAATTAAAGCGGATGGAAGAATTTAGAAAGGCACAGGCGGAGGTTGAGCAGAAGAAAGAAAAACCGATGTCGCAGAAGATGTTCAAGGTAATTTGAATTGAAGAGGGATGACGCTCTGGCTTAGGCTGGGGCGCTTTTTGGTGGAAAAAACAAGAAGCTATTGATATAATATATTTTGGATTAATATTGCATTGGAGGGATAGTATGCCTAGAAAAAATATTACAGCATATGATTTGCTGATATCATGTCCTGGGGATGTTACCAAGTATGTTGATGTGGTTAAGGAGTGTATAGAGAGTTTTAATATAACTATCGGCAGACTTAATAATGCTGAAATAGTAGGACAACATTGGTCAATAAGTAGTTTTTCCCAATCAGGAGATAGGCCGCAGGAAATATTAAATAAACAGTTTGTGAGAGATTGTGATGCTGCTGTTGCTATATTTTGGACACGATTTGGTACATCAACAGACAAATATGGTTCTGGAACGGAAGAAGAAATTGAGGAAATGCGCTCAGCCGGAAAACAAGTTTTTACATATTTTGTTACAGAATCAGTAGATTTAAATAAAGTAGATCTTGAGCAATATAAGAAAGTGCAAGAGTTCAAGGCAAAATATGAGGGAAAAGAAAAGTATGGTACATATTCCTCAGTAAGTAATATCGAAGAATTTAGAAAAATTTTTAGTAATCATCTCACAATGTATTTTTTGCCAATAATTATGGGAGAAAAGCAGGTAACAATATCAAGTCAGAAAGAATCAAAATTAATTATTAAAGATTATAATGATTCAGAAGAAGGATGTGTAGCAGTTTTGCATTCAGACTATATTAATGGAAAATTTGTTTCTAAAATGGAAACGGACATTATTGAGAGGATAGAAAAGGCAAAAAGTATTGTTTTGCAACCACGTATTGAAAAAGTGAATTGTGAAGAAAAAAAAGCTATATCTGAAGAAAAAAATGATAAGGTAATAGAGATAGATGGTACCAAATTGACATTGAAAGAAACAGATTTTTTCAAAGGTTTGACATCAAATGCTGAGATAAAAGAGGAATGGAAGAAAAAAATATTATCTTTCTCAAATCGTTTGGGAATAACTATTGATGATGCATTTTGGAATGTTGGAAATTTGACTGTATCAAAATCTTTGCTTAATCCGGTGTTGGGTGGTGGGGGTTCATCTTTAAATGGAAACGATGATGAAAAACATCACTATTCAGAAATAAAGGATATATATTGGAAAATAGAAGAATTGGATGAATATCGTGAATTCTTAGGCATCATAGATAGTTACAAGATAGTAGAATTGGTGCTGGCAAATGACGGAACAACATATGATGAAGATATTGATGTGAAACTTCATGTAGGAAAAGGAAATATTGTAAAGAAGGAAGAATTACCGATACCAGGTATTTTGACGATTGACGATTTTATTGAAATGCAATTTACAGAATCAGTTTTTAAAATGCGAGAGACAGATAAAGTAATTGGCTATGTAGGATACCCGATGTTGTCGCCAAGAATTAATTATAGAATAAATACTCCATTTAACCAACCATCTGTCGAAGAAGAATATGAAGATAGTAAGCAGAAATATGAAGATAGTATAAATCAAATTTTTTGTTATGAGATATATGAAAAAGACGATGAAGATGTTCTGGTGATTCATTTAGACTATTTGAAACATAATACTAAAATGGCACTTCCTTCAGTGTTAGTATTTAAAAATGTTCCAGAGACTATTTCGTATGAGATTTCTTCAAAGCATACTTCTGAGGTAACTTGTGGTGTGTTAAAAATGGCTTAGTAATTACTACTAATTTTACTACTAACAGGTAGTAACAACATGCTCAATTCTGCTCTGTTTTGCCACAATCTGTAATTTCAGAGCATTTTACCATAACCCCATAACCCCTTGCAAAACAGGGCATTTCAGGGCAAAATAAGGAGTTTGATAACAATGATAAAAGTACTATTCATCTGTCACGGCAACATCTGTCGTTCCCCCATGGCAGAATTTGTTATGAAAAAATTGGTATCCGATGCGAATCTCGCTGATCACTTCCAGATTGCTTCCGCTGCCACCAGCACGGAAGAGATCTGGAACGGCATCGGGAACCCGGTCTATCCGCCGGCGAAGGCAGAGCTTGCCAGACACGGGATCTCCTGCGAAGGGAAGCGGGCCAGGCAGGTAACGAAGGCGGATTATGCGGAATATGATTATCTGATCGGTATGGACAGTGCGAATATCCGCAACATGCTGCGGATATTCGGCGGAGATCCGGATGGGAAAGTAGTCAGGCTTTTATCCTATGCCGGCTCGGAGCGGGACATTTCGGATCCGTGGTACACGGGAGAGTTTGGGACGACCTACAATGATGTCCTGGAAGGCTGTACCGCATTCCTTCAATATTTACAACAAAACGGAAGAATCGACACGTAAGGTGACACTTCCAACAAAGTACACATGACAGCAATGTCATACCTGAAAAATTCACAGAATCACCACATTTTTCTCACAATTCCTTCGCAGATGACCTTTATCATAAGAGGCAGATAAAGGGGAAGTAAATGTTCACATGTTTTTTAAGGAATGAATGGAACAGGAGGAATGAGAAGATGAGAAGATGGAATTTACCTCAGGTGAATACAAAAGTAATGTGCGCAGTGTTGACTGCTGCCATGGTGATGACCGGATTTACAGCATGCGGAGGAATAACATCTGCGGGCACGGAGAGTGCAGCAAGTGAATCGGCAGAACAGAAGGAGACGATCGTGCCGGAGAGCACGACGGAACAGGGCACGGTGGAGCAAAATGTGGCAACAGAATTAGGTGAAGAGAAGGTGGAATCTTATCTCGGTCAGATAACTGCCATTGACGGCAATGTGATCTCCATTGCGCTGGCAGAGAAGCCGGAGGATCCGGATGGGGAAGCACCTACAGGAGATAAACCCGATGGCCCGGCACCTGACGGCGAAAAACCTACTGGAGAAGCTCCGGACGGTCAGAAACCCGAGAAAGATATGTTAGATGAGATGACCTTAACCCTCAGCGGTGACACTATGACTATCACGGTCAATGATGATACGATCATCACGATTGACGGAACGGATGCCACGCTGGATGAGGATGACCTCCAGGTAGGTGATACCGTATCTTTCTTCCTGGATGGCGAGGTCGTGACTTCTTTAAGTGTAGGCATGCCGGAGCCGGCACAGCCGGGACGGTCTATGCAGGCTCCGGAGCAAAAGTAAGCTGACGCACAAGCATGTTTCCAAGAATCTCTGCCATTTCTTCCGGAGACTGGGGAGTGGCTTCTTTCAGCCAGGTCTCTACGACACCGACACAACCGGTAATGATGAAGGAACAGAGATATTCATAGTTAGCATCGGATTGCGCACTTTCCAGAAAGCGGAGAGTGCGCTTTTTGATCTGGTCCTTCAGGCGGTTAACGAAGGTGAGATCTCCATGAGGACCGATCATGACTCTGGCGAGATCTCTGTGGCGGTCTAAGAAGCGGAAGAACTCTAACAGAAGACCGTCAGAGGACAATGTGGGAGTACCTAGCGGTTCCTGCTCCATGATCTCGTTGAACTCCCGGAACATTTCATCTTCCACTTTATGGAGCATATCGTAGATATCATCATAATGCAGATAGAAGGTTCCGCGATTGATATCTACCAGCTCTGTGAGTTCTTTGACGGAAATATCCTGAATATCGTGGTTTTCCATCATTTTGACTAATCCCTGCAGCAACAGGGCACGGGTCTTGCGCACGCGGCGATCCATTTTTTCCATACGTCAATCCTCCATCTTTTCCGAAAAATAAACAGAAATCACTTTTTATAGATAAGATCTAATACGTATCTAATGCAAATCTGAATTTTTTCTAAAACAATGAACACACGTCAATACAATGTTCAAAAACAGACATATCAACACAATTTGTGGCTTGCTTTTTCTTCCCTATTATTATATTTTGCTTGTGTTAGAAAATCAACACAAGTTTATTAGATGACAGTAATACAATTTTTTATTTTTGTAGTAAGGCTTTACAGAAGCGGGAAAAACTCTTAAACTAAGAATAGAAAAATCAGATACATAAGGGTACAAAGAGAGACACAGCAGGAGGAAACTATGGCAGCAGACAACACAGAAAAAGACAAAAAAGATAACTCCTTTATGATGAAACTTGCCACACTTATCGTAGATAAACGAAAAGGATTCTATCTGATCTTTATTGTTTTATGCATATTTTGCGTATTATCCATGAATAAGGTCAAAGTAAATAATGACCTGACCACATATCTGCCGGATACGACAGAGACCAGAAGGGGACTGGATCTGATGGATTCGGAGTTTACGACCTACGGTTCCGCCCGGATCCTGATCTGTAATGTGACTTTTGATGAGGCACAGAAGCTGGCGGATCAGGTGGAAAAAATGGATGGTGTCAGTATGCTGGATTTCGATGACACTGAGGACCATTATCATGACATGGAGGCTTTATTGTCTGTCACTTTTGATGAGGAAGCGGATACGGAAGCCACACAGCAGCATCTGACTGAGGTACTGGATGCCCTGTCTGATTATGATGTTTATTATTCTTCGGATATCGGTCAGGAAGAGCGTGATGCGGATGACCTGAATAATGATATGATCGTCATTCTGCTGTTGGCAGCTGTGGTTATCGTAGCCGTGCTGCTATTTACTTCCACAACTTATGCGGAGATCCCGGTATATCTGACCACATTTATCGTGGCAGCTATTTTGAATAAAGGAACGAACTACTGGTTCGGTACTATCAGCTTTGTGACGAACTCTATCGCAGTGGTGCTGCAGTTAGGTCTGGCAGTAGACTATGCCATCATTTTGGCACACCGTTTTATGGAGGAGCATGAGGACAAGGATGCCAGAGAGGCTGTAATCGTGGCTTTGAGTAAGGCAATCCCGGAGATTTCTTCCAGCTCCCTGACCACGATCTCAGGTATGGTAGCCATGATGTTCATGCAGTTCAGAATTGGTTACGATATGGGTATTATCCTGGCGAAATCCATTATTTTCAGTATGGTAGCAGTATTTTTCCTGATGCCGGGACTGCTGCTTACCTTTTCCAAGGCAATCGACAATACGCATCATAAGAGTTTTGTACCGAAGATCACGGCAGTGGGAAAATTCTGTGTGGCTACCCGTTACATTGTACCTCCGGTACTGATCGTGGGTGTTATTGCAGCATTTTTTCTGTCCAACAAGGCGAATTATGTATATGATGTAAATACACTGGAATCCAGCAGTATGAGTGAGAATAAATTCTCAGTCAGCATGGTCAATAAGGAATTTGGCATGGTGAATCAGCTGGCGGTCATTGTGCCCAACGGTGATTATGAAAAAGAGGCACAGACCCTGAAGGCACTGGAAAAGTTGGATGTGGTAAAATCCGTTCAGGGACTTGGCAATATTGAAGCTATGGATGGTTACATGCTGACCGACAAACTGAATCCCAGACAATTTGCAGAGCTGATCGATCTGGATGTGGAAGTGGCGGATATGCTGTATTCGGCATATGCCCTGGATCAGAGTGATTACGGTGCTCTGGTCAGCGGTGTCAATGATTACGAAGTACCTTTTATCGATATGTTCCTGTTCATTTATGATCAGAAAGAAAGCGGCAACATCACGCTGGATGATGATCTGGAGGAGACTTTATCGGACGCACATTCCAAGATCATGATTGCAAAGGATCAGTTGTTGGGAGAAGATAATTCCCGTTTCGTTCTGGAACTGAATGTACCTTATGAAGGAGAAGAGACCATCGCAGCGCTGGATCAGATACGCAATACCGTGGCGAAGTTCTATAATATAGATGATATCCTGTTAGTCGGAAATGCCACCAGTGATAAGGATCTGGGAGATTCTTTCGCAACAGATAACACGATCATCACTGTACTGACGGCATTGTTCGTTATGATCATCCTGTTGTTCACTTTCCAGTCTGCCGGCTTGCCGGTACTATTGGTAGTAACGATTCAGGGTAGTATCTGGATGAACTTCTCACTGCCGTATCTGCTGAGTGAAAATGTATACTTCCTGGGATATCTGGTAGTGTCCGCCATCCAGATGGGTGCGACGATCGACTACGCTATCGTTATCACCAGCCGTTATATGGATCTGAAGACGTACATGCCGATCAAAGAAGCTGCCATCGAGGCGCTGAACCAGGCGTTCCCCACGATTGTTACCAGTGGTTCCATGCTGGTGGCTGCTGGATTCATTATCAGTTATGTATCTTCTAATGCAGCGGTAGCAGCGATCGGACTGGCGCTGGGACGTGGTACCCTGACCTCTATTTTATTGGTGCTGCTGGCATTGCCCCAGACACTGCTGATCGGAGATATCATTATTCAGAAGACGGCATTTACCTTAAAGCGTGATCTGGCGAAGCCGCTGCCTTCTGCCGGTAGGATCCGAATGAACGGTCATATCAAGGGTTATGTCAACGGTGTGCTGGAAGGTGATTTCATCGGTGTCATCGACGGTGAGATGGGAGCGGTGGTGCGTCCCAAGGATACCGTGACCATGGAGCGGGAGGATGCAGCGGAGAATGCGTCCCCCAGGTTGGAAGCACAGGAGCTTTCGAATAATACAGCAGAAAGCGAGGGAACAGAAGATGAACAGTAAGAGATTATTATGTTTCCTGCTGGGAGCGGCATTACTGCTGCAGACACCGGCAACCGCTTATGCGGAAGAGACGTTAACCTATGAACAATATAAGGGCGGCAGCGGTTATAGCAGCACCACGCAGGAGCAGGATTATGCAATTGTAGAGATCAGCACGGAGGAGGATCTGCGCAGGCTTGCGGAGAACTGTGTGCTGGACAGCTGGTCCAGAGGTATCAAAGTAGTGCTGCGCAACGACATCGTTCTGAGCATGGAAAGTGAATTCAGTATCCCAACATTTGCGGGAATTTTCGATGGTAATAATTTTACGATCTCCAATGTAAAGCTTACGGGGAATGGTTCTGCGGCAGGTTTTTTCCGTTATGTGCAGGAAGGTGCCAAAGTACGTAATCTCACGGTGAGCGGAGAAATATCTCCCTCCGGAAGCCAGAATCAGGTCGGCGGTATCGTAGGGGTGAATTACGGCAGCATTGAGAATTGTAAGTTTTCCGGTAATGTGATCGGCGATAATGAAGTCGGTGGCATTGCGGGTGTGAATGAAGAGACCGGCGAGATCCGCAGATGTGAATCGGATGCAAATGTCATTGGCAATCATTCCGCAGGTGGTATTGTCGGGAACAATCACGGTATCTTAAATAACTGCAGCAACAGTGGCAGCATCAATACCTATAGCACGGAAGTGACCTATGATCTGGATGATATTACCATGGACAATCTGGAGCAGATCAACAGTACTTCCAATGTGACTGCGCATACGGATACCGGCGGTATCGCAGGCATCTCTGATGGTAAGATCTATTACTGCTCCAATTCCGGAGCCATTGGCTATCAGCATGTGGGTTACAATACCGGAGGTATTGTAGGCAGACTGCATCAGGGTTATCTGCAGAATTGCACCAATACAGGTTATGTGCAGGGCAGAAAAGATGTGGGCGGTATCGTAGGCCAGATGGAGCCTTTTCTGGAGATCCAGTATCTCAGTGACAAATTAAAGGAGCTGGATACCGAGACCGATAAATTTTTGGATATGCTGGATGCGACCCAGAAGGATGTCAGCAATTACAGCAGACAGGCATCCGCGCTGACCAAAAGTATCAGTACGAATCTGAAGGATGCCAATAGCGCGGGAAATTCCCTTACCGGAACCACGAATGACTTGTGGTATATTTATAATCAGGAACTGAACGGTGTCAGCAATGACCTGAAGGTTTTGAATAATGACCTGAACAAACAGGCAGAGGACGATAAAAATAACGGCAACAGACACGATATCACGCTGAGCGGCAATGATCTGAGCGGAGGTGATATTACGCTCTCTGTACCGGATGATACAGAGAGTTATAAAGCGGCGCTGAAAAAGTTTGGTGAAAATGCCACGAAGCATCTGGATAATATGGTTAGTGCATCCACGGACCGCAGTGGTGGTATTAAGAATAATCTGGATACACTGAAGCAGAGCCTGGATAAAGCATTTGACCAGCTGGGTCAGTTGGGAGATGTATTACAGGCAGGGTCAGACAATACCAGCGCACATATGGATGAGCTGATGGATCAGGCGAGGGTATTGCGCAGACTGGTCAGCGAGATCCGCGATGATCTCTTCCGATACGAGGGGATTTCTGTGGAGGATACTTCGGATGAATCCGCCAGCAAGGGGGAAGTGAACCCCGGAGATCCTGATGCTGAGGCTGGTGAGGCAGAACCTGAGAGAACCGAAGAAGCATTATATGACACCTCCAGCTTCCAAAAAGGTAAAGTCACACTGTGTGTAAATCGTGGTACGGTAGAGGCGGATACCAATGTCGGCGGTATCGTCGGACAGGTGGCAACGGAATATGATTTTGACCCGGAGGATGACATCACCTTGACCGGAACGGAGAGCTTCGATGTGGAGCAGACCATCAAGGCAGTCGTAAGAGACAGTCGCAATTTCGGTGATATCACCGGTAAAAAAGATAACGTGGGAGGTATCGTCGGCAAGGCGGAATACGGAGCAATTATCTCCTGTGAATCCTATGCGCCCATTGAAAGTACCGGAGGCAGTGATGTGGGTGGTATTGCCGGATCTGCCAGCTATGCGATCCGCAGCTGCTATAGCATGGGCAGGATCACCGGTAAAAATAATATCGGCGGTATCGCCGGAGAAGGCTGCGATATTTTTTACAGTTATGCATACAATGATCTGGATATGTCCGGAGAAAATCAGGGCAGCATTGCAGGTAAAGTCAGTGATGACGGCAGCCTGTACGGCAATTATTATGTAGAAGGCGGTGTCGGCGGTGTAGACGGCATCGGTTACCAGGGCGGAGCGACCCCGTTGTCCTATCAGGAACTTTGCGCAAAGGATGGAGTTCCGGAAGCTTTTTCGCAGTTTACGATCACTTTCCTGGCAGATGGCGAGGAAGTGGCTTCCTATAAATGTAATTACGGAGACTATCTGTCTGCAGATCAGATTCCGGAGGTGCCGGAGAAGGAAGGCTATTACGGTGTATGGCCGGATTATGATTTCAGTTATATTACCGGTAATCGTGTACTGGAAGCGGAGTATCAGGAGTGGACCGCATCCATTGCTTCCGCAGAGAAAAATGATGCCAACAAACCTCTGGTCATGGCAGAGGGTAACTTCTATCCGAATGCGGCATTGCATCTGCAGATAGAGGGGGACACATATAAGGTCTCCATGACCAACTCCATGAAAGAGGACGCACCGGACTATACCGGAGAAGCAACCTTACGTGTCTACTGTGAGGATGCCGACAATACTGTGGTCTGGGTAGAACAGGACGGCGAATACAGAGAAGTGGAATCCACGGTGATCGGCAGCTACAGACAGTTCACCATGGAGGTACCCGGCAGCTTCCGTATCGCGGAGGCAGAAGGCAGCCATACCCGGATGATCGTAATGTGCATCATCGGAGTAGCAGTAGGGATACTGTTGATCGTATTACTTGTGAAAAAGGTGGCAAAACGCAGGAAAAAGCGTAGACAGGAAAAAGCGGAGCACGCCGGGCAGGCGGATGATACAGAGGGACAGTTATGATCCGGGCAGTAATTTTTGACATGGACGGTACATTGATCGATACCGAAAAATATTACCGTATTTTCTGGCCGAAGGCATTGGAGGCTTACGGCTACACGATGACGGATGAGCAGGCACTGACGATGCGCAGTCTTGGAAGGCCTTTTGCCCCCAGACAGCTCAAGGACTGGTACGGTGAAGATTTTGACTATTATGTGGTGCGTGACAAACGAAAAGAGATGATGGAAGAAACACTGGACCGGGATGGCATCAAATGCAAGCCCGGTGCCGTGGAGCTTCTGGAAGATCTGAAAAAAAGGCATATCACCGCAGCGGTTGCCACAGCAACGGATCTGGAGCGGACCGAAAAATATCTGACGCTTACAGGGATCAGACCTTACTTTGAAAAATTGATCTCCGCTACCATGGTAGCGGAAGGTAAGCCGTCTCCGGACATTTATCTCTACGCCTGCGGGCAGCTGGGACTCGCCCCGGAGGAGTGCATGGCGGTGGAGGATTCTCCTAACGGTGTCTTAAGTGCATACCGTGCAGGCTGCAAGGTTGTCATGGTACCGGATCAGACGCAGCCGGATGCAGAACTCAAAAAGTGTTTATATGCCTGTGTCCCGACTCTGGCAGAGATCAGCCACCTCGTTTAGAGGTGGCTTCAGACTGTAGACAAAGCTCCTTCCTGTGAGGGAGCTTTTCTTGTGTCATGACT
>OGRA01002584.1_pt1 | contig 14951 bp, 10 predicted proteins | sample 1553351 | NCBI WGS metagenome assembly OGRA01 (sample SAMEA2580056, study PRJEB22360) | human gut metagenome | biome: human gut; feature: human-associated habitat; material: faeces | place: Denmark | collected 2008/2010
GATGAAAAGGAAGAGGTGGTAAATATGTGTAAGGCATGGGATGATCATAAAAAACGCGGCATTCAGGAGGGCATGCAGAGAGGAATGCAACAGGGAATGCAGCAGGGCCGTCTTTTTGAAATTTATCTTTCAGTACAGGAGGGAGACTATTCTGCAAAAAGAGGTGCCGAGAAGGCTGAGATGTCGCTTGATGAATTTGAAAAAGCGATGAGCAAGGCGGGATATAAAATACCTGAGCTGGTATAATAATCCAAATATATTTCACACAAACCGGTCTATCCGTGGTACAATAAGCCACAGAAAGACCGGCTTTTTAGAGTATAGCTACAATAAAAGAGGATAGACAAACAGATATGTACAAGACGAAAATAGATAATCTGGATTTAAAACAGATTGCTGACAGTGGTCAGTGCTTCAGATGGAAGAATACAGGAGAAAATGAATACACAGTAGTGGCATTTGACAGGGCACTTCGGATTAAGCAGGATGGGAATGAGTTTGAGCTGGACTGTGATGAGGCAGACTGGAACAATATATGGAAAAGCTATCTGGATATGGATACGGATTATGCGGGGATTGCAAAGCTTATAGCAGACGGAGATGACGCGCATCTGAAAGAGGCGTATGCATATGGCAGTGGTGTGCGCATTTTAAGGCAGGATTTGTGGGAGATGATTGTTACTTTTATGATTTCCCAGAATAATAACATAAAGCGAATCACAAACAGTGTGGATTTACTTTGCAGGCGGTGCGGACATAAAATAGACGGCAGTGCAGAGGGGGAAGAACTGTATACATTTCCAAAGCCTCTTGAGGTACCGGATGAGGTATTTGATGACAGGAGCATGGGCTTTGGCTACAGGGCACCGTATCTGAAGGAAATATATGAGTATGGTGCTAATAATCCTGACTGGCTTGATAATCTGCGCAAAATGAGCTATGATGAGGCGATGGAAAGCCTGCTTACTCGCAAAGGAATTGGCAAAAAGGTGGCAAACTGCATATGCCTTTTCGGTTTGCATCATGTGGATGCGTTTCCGATAGATACGCATGTAAAGCAGCTTTTGGACAAATATTATAGTGACGGCTTTGATTTTGAGCGCTACAAGGGTGTGGCGGGAATTATCCAGCAGTATTTGTTTTATTTTGAATTGTAAATGATATGAGAAAGAGAAAGGATAAACGATGTACGTTATAGTAGGACTTGGAAATCCTGACAAAAAATATGAGCACACAAGGCACAATATCGGATTTGATGTGATAGATGCGCTTGCGGATAAATATAATATAAGTGTGACAGACAAAAAGCACAAGGCGCTCTGTGGAAGCGGAGTGATTGAGGGCATGAAGGTGCTGCTTGTGAAGCCACAGACATACATGAACTTAAGCGGTGAGTCTGTTGCTGAGGTGATGAATTTTTATAAGCTTGATCCGGATGAGGAAATGATTGTTATTTTTGATGATATTTCGCTTGAGCCGGGGCGTATCCGTATCCGCAAAAAGGGCAGCGCCGGCGGTCACAACGGGATTAAGAGCATCATTGCAATGACCGGCACACAGGGCTTCAGCCGTATCAAGGTCGGTGTTGGAGAGAAGCCGCAGGGCTGGGATCTTGCTGACCATGTGCTCGGGCGTTTCAGTTCTGAGGACAGGGCAAAGGTAGAGGAAGCTATAGGCCATGCGATGGATGCAGCAGTTCTCATGATGCAGGGCGAGACGGATAAGGCTATGAACATATATAACTAGCTGGAAATCGACAAGGTGATTTTGAACAGACAGAAATGGAGAATTGAAAGTGAAAGCATTTACAGAGCCACTCCTTTCCCTTGCGGGCTTTGAGGAGATGACAAAAACGGCAGAAAAATCGTCCGGACTTATATCTGTCACGGGATGCATAGATGCGCAAAAATCACAGATGATATATGCCTTTGGAGGCCACAGGAAGAACAAGCTTATTGTGACCTTTGGAGAGCAGAAGGCGAAGGAACTGTACGATGAGTACAGTTTTTTTGACAAAGAGGTGGTGTATTATCCATCAAAGGATGTGCTTTTTTACCAGTCGGATATCAGGGGCAATCTCCTGACAGCGGAGCGTATCAGGGCTTTGAAGGCTATCCGTGAGCAGGAGAGAGTGACGCTTGTGACCACCTTTGATGCGCTGATGAATACGATGGCGCCGATAGAAAAGATGTGGGAAAACGTGCTTACACTTGAGCAGGAACAGCTTTTGGATTTGAAGGAAATTCAGGCTGCTCTTATCAGGATGGGCTATGAAAAAGAGTATCAGGTCCAGACGATGGGACAGTTTTCTGTCAGGGGCGGTATTCTTGATGTTTTTCCGCTGACGGAGGAGAATCCTATCCGAATCGAGCTGTGGGGAGACGAGATAGACACCATCAGATATTTTGACTGCGAGAGCCAGAAATCCATTGAAAATATTGAACAGGTGAGCATATATCCGGCGGCAGAGCTTGTACTTAGTGATGAGGAAAAGGCCGGGGGAATTGAAAAGCTTAAGGCAGAGGCAAAGAGGGTGTCTGACAAGCTTAGAAAGCAGATGAAGACAGAGGAAGCACACAGAGTGAGTGAGATGGCAGACGAGCTTACCGAGGAGTGGGGAGAGCTGTCCATGTATGCGGGCATGGATGCTTTTTTGTCGTACTTTTTTGATGAGAGAGTCGGGATTTTGGATTATTTTAAGCCATCGGACAGCCTTATATTTTTCGATGAGCTGACCAGATGTACAGAGCAGGGAAAGCTTACAGAGACTGAGTTTTCAGAGAGCATGAAGCAGAGACTTGCGATGGGATATATACTTCCGGGGCAGATGAACGGTCTTTTTACAGAGAAGGAGATAGTGGCAAAGCTCGAGAAGTATTCATGTATCGCACTCGCTGCGCTCGATAATAAAGCAAACGGACTGCACCAGCTGGGAAGCTATGGTATTCACTGTCAGAGCGTCAGCCCATACAATAACAGCTTTGAGCTTTTGATAAAGGACTTAAAGCGCTATAAGAAAAACGGCTACAGAGTCATTCTTTTATCCGGTTCAAGGACAAGGGCAAAGCGGCTTTCAGAGGATATCACAGATCAGGGAATCACATGCTTTTATACTGAAAACTACGACCATGAGCTTTCCCAGGGGCAGATTATGGTCTGCTACGGCAAGGTGAGAAGAGGCTTTGAGTATCCTATCCTAAAGTTTGCCGTGATTACGGAGTCAGATATTTTTGGGGCGCAGCAGAAGAAAAAGAAGCGTCACCGCACCTATGAGGGTGAGAAAATACAGAGCTTTACCGATTTGTCGGTTGGGGACTATGTAGTGCATGAAAACCACGGACTAGGTATTTACCGCGGCATTGAAAAGCTTGAGGTGGACAAAAAGGTAAAGGACTACATCAAGATAGAGTATCAGGGTGGCTCCAATCTCTATATTCTTGCCACTCAGCTTGATATGATACAAAAATATGCCGGAAAGGATGCCAGGAAACCAAAGCTCAACAAGCTTGGCGGTCAGGAATGGACCAGGACGAAGAATCGTGTCAGAGGTGCGGTAAAGCAGATTGCAGGAGACCTGGTGAAGCTGTACGCCCAGCGTGAGCAGCAAAACGGATATGCCTTCGGCGAGGATACGGTATGGCAGAGAGAGTTTGAGGAGCTTTTTCCTTTTGATGAGACTGAGGATCAGATTCTTGCAATTGAAGCCACAAAGACTGATATGCAGAGCCATAAAATAATGGATAGACTGATTTGCGGTGATGTGGGCTACGGCAAGACGGAGGTTGCAATCCGTGCGGCCTTCAAGGCGGTGCAGGACAGCAAGCAAGTGGCATATCTTGCTCCGACAACCATTCTGGCACAGCAGATTTACGATACGTTTTCGCAGAGGATGAAGGATTTTCCGGTGAATGTGGATTTGATGTGCCGTTTCAGAAGCGCAGCAGAGCAGAAAAAGACGATAGAAAAGCTTAAAAAGGGTGAGGTTGATATCATCATCGGAACACACCGTATACTCTCAAAGGATGTGCAGTTTAAGGATCTGGGACTTTTGGTAATCGATGAGGAGCAGCGCTTCGGCGTAACTCACAAGGAGAAGATTAAGCAGATGAAGGTCAATGTGGATGTGCTCACACTGACCGCTACACCGATTCCGAGGACACTTCACATGAGTTTAATCGGCATAAGGGATATGAGCGTGCTTGAGGAGCCGCCGATGGACCGTGTGCCGATTCAGACATATGTCATGGAGTACAATGATGAGCTTGTCAGAGAGGCAATTAACAGGGAGCTTGCCAGAAACGGACAGGTGTACTATGTGTACAATAAGGTGCGCGACATAGCAGACATAACAGCAAAGCTGCAGGAGCTGGTGCCGGATGCGACTGTTGCATTTGCGCACGGACAGATGAAGGAGACGGAGCTTGAGCGCATCATGTACCGTTTCATCAATGGTGAAATAGATGTGCTTGTATCCACGACCATTATAGAGACCGGACTTGACATCTCAAACGTCAATACAATGATTATCCACGATGCGGACAACATGGGGCTTTCACAGCTTTATCAGCTCCGCGGACGAGTCGGCAGGTCTAACCGTACTGCGTATGCATTTCTCATGTACAGGCGCAACAAGATGCTAAAAGAGGTGGCAGAAAAGCGTCTTGCAGCGATAAAGGAGTACTCAGACCTTGGCAGCGGCTTTAAGATTGCCATGAGAGACCTTGAAATCCGCGGTGCGGGCAATCTGCTCGGTGCGGAGCAGAGCGGACACATGGAGGCAGTGGGCTACGATTTGTATTGCAAGATGTTGAGCGAGGCTGTAAAAGAGGCAAAGGGCATCGAGGATATCAGTGACAAATTTGACACGACGGTGGATATTGTAACCGATGCTTATATTCCGGCAGGTTATATCGCAAACGAATTCCAGAAGCTGGATATATACAAGCGTATTGCGGGCATAGAGACAGAGGAAGAGAAGGATGAGATGCTCGAGGAGCTCATAGACAGGTTTGGTGAACCACCAAAATCAGTGCTCAGCCTGCTTCGCGTGGCAAGGCTTAAGGCGTTGGCTCATGCCGTATATATCACTGAGATAAAGCAGACCGGCTCACTGATAAAGCTTACCATGTTTGAACGGGCAAGGATAAATCCGGAGAAGATACCGGAGCTTATTGCCCGGTATAAATCCTCCCTCAAATTCAATATGGCAGAAAACCCATATTTCACATTTGATTTAAAAAATGGCAGCGTGGCAAAGAAGCGGGATGTGCTTGATGTGGTGGAGGAACTGGTTTCGCAGATGCGTAAGGAACTGATTACGGCTGAATAGTTACCCGAATTTTGGAATCATGTAGCATATAGCATAGGAAACACCACATGCTTTACGCGAAATTGACGATAATTTACAAAGTTTAGAAAATGCTTGCCAGCAGGCCCGAAAAGCTCTATAATATACGAGCGATACTATACCAATTTTAAAGAGGATAGATACAATGAAAGCGAAAAAAGTAATAGCTATGTTATTAGCTGCAACACTCTCAGTTACAGCTTTTACAGGATGTGCAATAAATAAAACCGCAACAGTTGCGACATTAGATAAAGAGGATATCAAGCTTGGGCTTGTTAATTTTATGATAAGGTACCAGGAGGCCGGTTATGATGACATGTATATACAGTACATGGGCGAGGGCTACTGGGACAAGACAGTATCAGGCAATAATACTGTGCTTGAAACATGGAAGAAAAATGCTATCGAGGAGGCTCATGAGCTTTACACATTAAAGGCGCATCAGTCAGATTACGATGTAGAGGTTTCTGATGATGAGAAAAAGGAAATCAAAAAGGCCGCAGAGAAGTTTATGAAGGCAAATTCCGATGATGTGATAGACGAGATGAGTGCTACAGAGGAGATTGTCGAGGAATATTTAGAGCTTCGCCTCATAAAGAGTAAGATGTATGCTGCAATCATCAAAAATGCTGATTCAAGCGTGACGGATGAGGAAGCCAATATGACTGCATACACCATTGTGAAGCTTGATTACAAGGGTGCATATGACTCTAATTACCAGTATCAGACATATACAGATGAGCAGTCAGCACAGATAAAGGCACAGGCAGATGCAGTGGTAGAGGCGCTTGCAGGAGGATCATCCTTAGAGGATGCAGCCAAGGCAGCAGGCACTACAGCCACAACAGGCACATACGCCACATACGTTGATGCGGAGAAGACAGATGATTCAGATAAGAAATCAGATGACACAGAGTCTACAGAGAGCTCAGAGTCATCGGACAGCAAGACAAAGGACAGTGTATACACTACAAACAATCTTGATCAGAGCGTTGTAGATGCACTCAATTCCCTTGAGGAGGGACAGACCTCAGACCTCATCACCACAGACAGCACTTACTATATCGTAAGGCTCGACAAAAAGACCGATGAGAAAGCAACAGAGTCAAACAGGAAGACTGTAAAGGGCAATAAAGAGGACAAATATTACAATGGCATCCTTTCAGGATGGCAGGACGATGAAAAATGGTCTGTAAAGCAGAAGCAGCTTGACAAGATCAAGATTCACAATTATTTTACTACTACCAAGAAGGACAAAAAGGCAGCAGACACAAGTGCTACAGAGAGCACACAGCAGTCAGAAAGCACCAATAGTACAGATACAGAGAATACTGAGGCAGTAGATGGAACAGAAAACTAATATCGTACTTATAGGCATGCCGGGAGTTGGAAAGAGTACCATAGGCGTAATACTTGCAAAGGTGCTGGGATACAGCTTTCTGGATGCGGATTTACTGATACAGGAGCAGGAGGGAAAGCTTCTGCGTGAGATAATTGAGGAAAAGGGCACGGACGGTTTTATAGAGGTAGAGAACCGTGTCAATGCCTCTATCAGGGCTGATAGGGCCATTATAGCTACAGGCGGTTCGGTGGTATACGGAAAAGAGGCCATGGAGCATCTTAAGGAGATAGGCAGAGTTGTGTATCTCAAGGTTTCTTATGCCATTTTGGAAAAACGACTTGCAGACATAAAGGGTAGAGGTGTAGTATTAAAGAAAGGGCAGACTTTAGAAACCCTTTTTGAAGAGCGCTCAAAATTGTATGAGCAGTATGCAGACATCGAGGTTTCCGAGGAGGGGCTTGATGTGGAGCAGACAGTAGAGAAGCTGGTGGAGGCACTTGAATTATAGTGCTTATTTATCGTGATATGATTAGATAATAGTAGCTGCTGCGTCATTTATTAAAAGCAGCACCGGCACAAATGGCGGCTTAAATACGTCGTCATAAATGAAATTTGTAGTTGGATGTATAACAATAGTGTAAATTGAGAATAGTATATTAGGAGGAAGTATACTCCTGAATTCATAGAGGTGGAATATGGAACAGTACGTAATCAAAGGTGGAAATCCTTTATACGGTGAAGTTGAAATTGGTGGAGCTAAAAATGCTGCACTTGCTATTTTGGCCGCTGCCATAATGACAGACGAGACTGTAACAATAGATAATTTGCCAAATGTAAGGGATATCAATGTCTTACTTCAGGCAATCGAAGAAATCGGCGCACATGTGGAGCGCGTGGATATACACAAGGTAAAGATAAACGGTTCATTTATTAGGGGCGTAAATGTCGATAATGAATTCATCAGACGAATCAGGGCATCATATTATTTAATTGGTGCATTACTTGGAAAATACAAGCATGCAGAGGTTGCGCTTCCGGGAGGCTGTGATATCGGAAGCAGGCCGATTGACCTTCATATGAAGGGCTTCCGCTCCATGGGAGCAGACATAGACATAGCTCATGGCCTTGTCATCGCCAGGGCAAAGGAGCTTAAGGGCACACATATATATATGGATAAGGTTTCTGTAGGTGCCACAATCAATATTATGATGGCTGCAGCCATGGCAGATGGCAAGACTGTTATCGAGAATGCGGCTAAGGAGCCTCATGTCGTTGACGTGGCAAACTTCTTAAACAGCATGGGAGCAAATATCAGGGGTGCAGGAACCGATGTCATCAGAATTGTAGGTGTGGAGAAATTACATGCTACAGAGTATTCTGTCATTCCGGATCAGATTGAGGCCGGTACATTCATGTTTGCAGTTGCGGCAGCAGGAGGCAACGTGCTGGTAAAGAATGTCATTCCAAAGCATCTTGAGGCCACCACAGCAAAGCTGTTGGAGGTAGGCTGCCAGGTAGAGGAGTTTGATGACTCAGTCAGAGTAATATCAGACGGACATTTAAAGCATACACAGGTCACCACACTTCCATATCCGGGCTTCCCGACAGATATGCAGCCACAGATGGCGGTGCTTTTGGGTATCGCTGAGGGCACCAGTACAGTGACAGAGAGCATATTTGAGAATCGTTTCAAGTATGTTGACGAGCTCACCAGAATGGGAGCTGATATAAAGGTAGAGAGCAATATAGCAATCATCAGCGGCGTGAAAAGATACACAGGTGCCAGAGTGAATGCACCTGACCTAAGAGCAGGAGCTGCACTGGTTATAGCAGGTCTTGCAGCAGAGGGCATCACAGTGGTTGATGATATCTACTATATCCAGAGAGGCTATGAGGCACTCGAGGAGAAGCTTACAAAGATTGGCGCAAAGATTGCCAGGGTAGAGGATGAGAAGGAGCTTCAAAAGTTCATACTCAAGGTATCGTAATAGATATATACGTAAAGCATGAAATGTAAACACAATATAAATGCAATGCAATATATAAAATAAGAACCGGCAGCATCTTACTGTAGATGCACGGTTCTTATTTTTTGTTATTTTATATTTTTTTTGAGTAACTACTCCGTAACCCTTTTGATTATAAATAGGCTTACATCACAGATTTGATGAAAAACTCGCGGTTTGTGGACAAATCAAGTATACTGCCGTCATCAAAACGTACAATAGGGCGTGACAGTTCATGTGGGTTGAGCATCACAATATTACAGAACCGGCTGTCGTTGAGCATTACACGGTTGCTCTGGTATGTGGTAGCAAGCTTTTTCAAAAACAAAAGCAGGAACTTTGTATTGTACTTTGTAAAACCTTCACTCTCAAAGCTTGATATGACAGCGAACGGACAAAGTGGTGCGCGATAGCGTCTGGCAGCAGTCATGGCATCATATACATCGGCGATGGCTGTTATCATGGCAAAGTCGTCAATCAGTGAGCTGTCAAGCTGTGAAGGATAGCCTGAGCCATCACAGCGCTCATGATGCATGAGGGCTGTGCGCTTTATTCTGGAGTCAATCTGCAGATCCCTAATCAAATCAAAACCAAACTGTGGGTGCTTTTTTATGAGCGCAAATTCTTCATCTGTTAGCTTGTCAGGCTTGTTTAGCACATCATCGGGAATCTTGCATTTACCGATATCGTGAAGTACTCCTGCGATAGTAAGCGTATTCACATCTGTCTTTTCCATATGAAGCCATCGTCCGATCATCCTTGTAATAAGCCCTACATTCAGACAGTGTGAGTACAACGGGTCTGCAATGGTGCGCATGTTGTAGAGCATGTCAAAGGTCTCGATTGTAGTGCCGCACGATGAGGAAAGGTCAATGACAGCAGTAAGAAGCGCAGCCTCATCAAAGGATTTTTCACCGGCACAGATTTTGCCAAAGGTATCCTTGATTTGATTTATGCATGTGAGGTATTTGAGCTGGAAGCCTAGGAACTCTTCTGAGGCCTGAACACGCTGGATGTTGGTCACCATCTCATGTGCGCGGGTTTTGGGTACAGGTTTTACCTTGTCTCGCTTTGCTGTATTTTCGCCGGCTTGCGGTGCTGCTGCATAGGATGGGTTTTGAATTGAGATGCTGCCTACCTTATATAGCTTCATTTTGTTGATGAGCTGACGGGTGAGTGGTGTGCCGGGCAGTGCAAGTATCTGCCCCAGAGGGGTCTTTATCGGTTCTGCTGCCACCATACCAATCTGCGCATCTTTTATGCTGATTTTAATCATGAGTTACTCCAAAAATTTATTTTGATATTGTGTGTTTAGTACTATAAATACAAATTTAAGTATAATTACAAAAATTATGAAAGTCAATAAAGGAAGAAAGAATAATTGCATAAAATAGCTTATAAATAATGAATAGGGTATCGAAAATGGATTATTGATAAATCTGTATCGAAAATGATACTTGACATATATATCATGTGGTAGTAATATAGCTGACAGAGTTCGTATATATCCCTTATTCAGAGTGATGGAGATACAAAGGATCTGTGAAGTCACGGCAACCCCGTTAGAAAACAGGAAGGTGCCAACCTGAGCGAGTAATCGAACAATAAGAGGATTTTTATTATCTTAATTTTAATCCACTTATTTGCAGTAAGTGGTTTTTTATTGGAAAAATATTGGTAACACAGTATGAAAGGAGCAACAGATAATTAATGGAGAAATTATTATTTACATCAGAATCAGTAACTGAGGGACATCCGGATAAGCTCTGCGATGCAGTATCAGATGCCATCCTTGATGCATGCATACAGCAGGACCCGATGAGCCGTGTCGCATGTGAGACAGCAAGCTGTACAGGCTTCATCCTTGTAACAGGAGAGATTACCACAAAGGCACAGCTTGATATTCCTGCAATCGTCAGAAAAACAGCACTTGAGATCGGATATGATGACGGAAAGAAGGGACTCGACGGAAACTCATGTGCAGTAATGGTTTCAATCGACAAGCAGTCTGCTGATATCGCCATGGGAGTTGACAAGGCACTCGAGGCAAAAGAGGGCGACCTTACAGACAACCTTGACACCGGAGCCGGAGATCAGGGAATGATGTTTGGATATGCTACAAATGAGACTGAGGAGTATATGCCATACCCAATCGCACTCGCTCACAAGCTTGCATTCCAGCTCACAAAGGTTAGAAAAGACGGCACACTTACATACCTTCGTCCGGACGGAAAGACACAGGTTTCAGTAGAGTATGATGAGGCAGGAAAGCCGGTAAGACTTGAGGCAGTTGTACTTTCAACACAGCACGACGAGGATGTTACCCAGGAGCAGATCCATGAGGACATCAAGAAATATGTATTTGATCCAATTCTTCCAAAGGAAATGATTGACGATGAGACAAAGTTCTTCATCAATCCTACAGGACGTTTCGTAATAGGTGGCCCACACGGAGATGCAGGTCTCACCGGTCGTAAGATTATCGTAGATACCTACGGTGGATATGCACGTCACGGCGGCGGAGCTTTCTCAGGAAAGGACTGTACAAAGGTAGACCGTTCTGCAGCATACGCAGCACGTTACGTAGCAAAGAACCTTGTAGCAGCAGGATTTGCTGACAGGTGTGAGATTCAGCTTTCATATGCTATCGGTGTTGCACAGCCAACATCTATCATGGTTGATACATTCGGCACAGGAAAGCTTTCAGATGACAGAATCGTTGAAATCGTAAGGGAGAATTTCGACCTTCGTCCGGCCGGAATAATCAAGATGCTTGACCTCAGAAGACCTATCTACCGCCAGACAGCAGCATACGGACACTTCGGACGTACAGATATCAAGCTGCCTTGGGAGGCACTTGATAAGGTTGAGGACCTCAAGAAGTATCTCTAAACAATATGTGGGGCTTCGCGCTTTTTAGGTTGTGAGCGCCGGATAGTATACATTATATTTCTTAGAAAAAGTTAGAAAGAATTTAGAGAAAATTTAGACAGAAGTTATCGGATATATGATATAATTAAGTCATGGGACTGACATTGAGTCGGTTTCCATGGCTTTTTATTTTCAGGAGGAACGGATATGAGCAGAATTTTGATAGTAGAGGACGAGGTTGCAATTGCTGATCTTGAGAAGGATTACCTGGAGCTGAGTGGCTTTGAGGTAGAGGTGGAGAATGATGGCACAAGCGGGCTCGCAAGGGCTTTGGCGGAGGATTTTGATCTGTTTATTCTTGACCTTATGCTGCCTGGCATTGATGGCTTTGAGATTTGCAAACAGATTCGTGAGAAAAAGAACACACCGATACTCATGGTTTCAGCCAAGAAGGATGACATAGACAAGATAAGAGGACTCGGACTCGGCGCAGATGATTATGTTACAAAGCCATTTTCACCATCAGAGCTTGTTGCCAGAGTAAAGGCTCATCTGGCCAGATATGAGCGCCTCATCGGAAGCGCCACACCTGAAAATGACATCGTTGAGATTCGTGGCATCAAGATTGACAAAACAGCCCGCCGTGTGTGGGTAAACGGAGAGGAAAAGCAGTTTACCACAAAGGAATTTGATCTGCTCACATTCCTTGCGGAGAATCCAAACCATGTGTTTACCAAGGAGGAGCTCTTTAAGGAAATCTGGAATATGGATTCAGTAGGAGATATCGCGACAGTCACTGTTCATATCAAGAAGATTCGTGAAAAAATCGAGATGAACACTGCAAAGCCACAGTATATTGAGACTATTTGGGGCGTGGGATACAGATTTAAGCTGTAGTGATTTTTAAAAAATATAGTAGATATTGTAGTATTAATAGGACATATCAAATTCAAATGCGAAAGGATATGTCCTTGTTGTATATATAAAGTGGCTTATTAATTTATTCAAATGGAGAATACTATGAAGATAAAAACAAAACTTGCTATATCATTCTGCATAATTATTTTTGTGCCTGTTGTGCTCACCAGTATAGTGCTTGTGGGTTTCAATAAGATTCAGCTAAAGGCCATAAACAAGACATATGGCATGGAGGATGCGGGCATGCTCGCGCTCACTGACACGGTGCAGTTTCTGAACAAGGTGACAGGGCGCACATATGATGAGCTTGAGAAGACATCGCTCATAGAACCATCCAGGCTTCTTGATAGTGATTATCTGACTAAGATAAATAAGAAGCTGGAGAAGAAGTATTCATATCTCATAGTGAAAAGTGAAGGAGAGCTCATTTTCAATGGTGGAATTGACAATGATGATATTTTGAGAAAGCTTCCGCGAATATCCAATAAGCAGAGCAGCTCTGATGTGAGCAGCTATATGGACAGTGATGACAAGGTGCTCATAAAGCAGCTTAATTTTCGTGACAGTGATGGTGACGAGGCGAGTCTTTACATAGTGACATCAACCGCGTGCGTGATCCCTGAGGTCAGGACTGTTTTGATAGAGGGAGCATTTGCACTTGTATTGATACTTCTTACTACGGCTGCCATGCTTATAGTGTGGATATACAGGAGTATCATCACACCGATAGAGAGGCTGCGTATTGCCGCTGAAAATATCAAGGATGGCAATCTGGACTTTGAGCTTGAGACGAGTCCGAGCGACGGAGAGATTGGCGAGCTGTGTACTGCGTTTGAGCAGATGCGTGCCCGCCTCAAGAAAAATGCCGAGGAAAAGGTGACGAATGAGTCTGAAAACAGAGTGTTAATCAGTAATATCGCACATGATTTAAAGACTCCTATTACAGCGGTAAAGGGCTACGCCGAGGGCATACTTGACGGAGTGGCAAACACCCCTGAAAAGGTAGATAAATACGTCAGGACCATTTACAATAAGGCAAACGATATGGATAAGCTCATTAATGAGCTGACACTTTACTCGAAGATTGATACGAACAGGATTCCATACAATTTTGCGAAGATAAATGTCACAGATTATTTTAACGACTGTGTTGAGGAAATAGGACTTGATCTTGAGGCGAAAAATATAAGGCTTTCATATGAGAATCACGTGGATAGCAACGTGCTTATCATTGCTGATCCGGAGCAGATTCGCCGTGTGATTAATAATATAGTCGGCAATTCGGTGAAGTATATGAACAAGACACAAAGCTATATAGATATCAGGATAAATGATGTTGGTGACTTCATACAGGTTGAAATCGAGGACAATGGACGAGGAATCAACCAGAGAGATATGCCATATATTTTTGACAGATTTTACAGAGCGGATGCGTCGAGAAATTCGGCTACCGGAGGCAGCGGCATAGGACTTTCCATCGTAAAGAAGATTATAGAGGATCACGGCGGCAAGATATGGGCTACCAGCAAAGAGGGTGATGGAACTACCATGTTTTTCGTAATCAGAAAGTATCAGGAAACACAGGATATGAACCGGCAGTAAACAAATAAACAGGATATTGACATAAAAAGTAAAATTATAATTAAAAATAACAATTAGATAATAAAATTTAAAATTAAGAGCTCCCGAGTGACAGCGCAAATAGTGTTGTCAGCCGGGAGCTTTAATGTATTTTTTATTTAAAATAAGTTAAGGAAAACACATAAAATATTTGAAAAATAAAGTCTGACGTAGTAAAATAGTAGCATTACGCGAAAGGACCATGGAGAAATCGAAAGGGGGACAAACATGCATAAATTCAGACAAAAATATATAGGAGACAAAGCATTTTATAAGCGCTATCTCATGCTGGCCATACCAATGATAATCCAGAATGCAATCACAAATCTGGTAAGCTTTCTGGACAACATTATGGTAGGACAGCTTGGTACAGAGCAGATGTCGGGAGTAGCAATCGTAAACCAGCTCATATTTGTGTACAATCTGGCTGTATTTGGGGCGGTGTCAGCGGCAAGTATATTCGGAGCACAGTATTTTGGCAAGGGAAATCATAAAGGGCATATGTATTCCTTCAGATTCAAGCTGTATGCAGCGCTGCTTGTTACAGCAATAGCGATGACACTGTTTATCACGAACGGAACAGGTTTCATATCACTTTATCTGACAGATACGGCAGGAAACGGTGCCACGGAGGTAGCACTGGCATATGGAAAGGAATATCTGGAAATTGTTATGATAGGTCTCATACCGTTTGCGGTGACGCAGGCCTATGCGACAAACATAAAGGAAACAGGACAGACTTTTGTACCGATGGTTGCAAGCTTTGCAGCAGTTGGAAGCAATGCGGTGCTTGATTTTCTGCTCATCTTCGGAATAGGACCGATACCAAAGCTGGGTGTGGCGGGGG